>BNJU01002473.1_pt1 | contig 123868 bp, 159 predicted proteins | sample 8539281 | NCBI WGS metagenome assembly BNJU01 (sample SAMD00202456, study PRJDB9452) | human saliva metagenome | isolation source: human saliva | place: Japan | reverse complement strand
GAAAGTTATTCCTTAAGAGAAAGTGCTAATACTCTCCCATATGATATGATCGAGTATGCACGGAATCGATAGTTCTTTATAAGAAAATCCCTCGCTTCTGCAAGGATTAATTCTTCTAGTGGACTGTTTGAGTCATCGTAGATATGAGATACTCGGTTCGTCCATTAGCTCCTTTTCTGATCTAAAAAGAAAATGAGGACCTAGGTAATTTGCTTCTCAAGTTCTATCTACTGATTCAAGGTAGCCCATTGAACAATCAACTGCTTTGATAACTATATATTAAAGGTTGGACATTTTTGCCCTTCCTTTTTTCTATTTGGAAAATAAATATTGTAACTTTCAAATGAGTTTCACAAAAAATCCATAATGCAGGATTTTAGGGGAGTTTTTTTGACAAAAACGGCAATAAAGTATTGAACTTTTATTTTAAATGTACTATAACCGAGGTGGATAGCAGAGTATATAGGCTCTTTGTCAACTGTAGTGGGTGATGAAAAAGCGGCTCTTTGTCAATTGTAGATATTTGTAATATTTTCATAAATTTTTCCATGTGTTGAAAAATAATTGAAGAAAAATTTTAAATATTTGCCTATGAAAACAGAAAGTGGTACAATTTAAACAAAAAAATTAACACTAACTGGGAAGAAAAAAAGCATGAAAAATATATTTTTCCGACTCTAAAGAACGTTTTTCTATTAGAAAGTACACTATCGGGGTTGCTTCTGTGTTGTTATCAACACTGGTATTTGTGGAAGGAAACGTTTATGCGGACGAAGTGAAGAATAATACAGATTCACAAACTTCAGTTGTCGCACAAGAGAATCAAGGCGAGAGACACAAGGAATTTGGTCTTGAAGCAAATGAAGTTGTAACGCAAGCTAGCACTAGTGTTACGCCGAGTGAATCAGCCCTTCCAACTTCACAAGATAGTGCCGAAGCCCCTGCACATGTGGTTAAGAGGGAAAAGACTGAAAAAAACAATCAAATGAAGTTGCAACACCAGCTAGCACTAGTGTTGCACCAGCTGTGTCAGCTTCTCCAACTTCAAAAGCCAGTGCCGAAGGCTCTGTGCCTGTAGCTAGCGAGAAAAAAACTGAATCACAACCTACAACTAGGTCAAGACGGTCTAAAAGAGAATTGCCTTCATCAGGTGGTACAACAACTTATGAAAAAACAGGTGACACAATTACTGTGAAAAATCCTAATGTTGAAGTAAACTTTCCAAATGGGAACAGTCTATATGCTCCTGCAGAAACAGTCATTCATATGGAACTACCTGATGAATTAGAGATAAAACAAAATGATAAAGTCGTTGTCGATATTCCCGATGCAATTAGAATTCCTACGAGTTTGCATTATGATGTAACTGGTCCTAGTGGTGAAGTAATTGGTAATGCTTTTCTAGACTCTATCAGTAATAAAGTGATAACTACTTTTTACAGATTACTATGAGAAAAAAACAAAAATGCGAAACAATTTACCTTAACCTTTAGTACCGGTTGGAAATCATATGTTAAACCAAATGTTCCAACAGAACTCAATTTTAGTGGACGAAAAAAATTACAGTAACAGTAGGTCCGGAGAGTGCTCCTGTACCGGTAGAAAAAAACAAAGGTAACAAAAATATGGTGAAGCGGTAACTGGTCATCCTGAACTAATCAGATGGACTATCCGTCTAAACTCAGGTAGTTTGGTAGCTCCTCAAGTTTTGACAAATTACCAACTAATTGATACGCTTCCAGATGACCAAGTCCTAGTTCAAGATGGGGATCCTGTTTTGGATGAATTTGATACTAAAACGAAAGAAACGTGGCGTATAGGACATGCGACATCTATTCCTTCAGATAATGTAGATTTATGGAACGGTAAAGCTCTTAGAGCTGAAAGAGTTCAGTCAATTTCTCCATGGGTTTCCAAAGGTAATGCGATTCAATTATTGGAAAATATCAAAGAAAGCCCAACTGGTTTTTCTTTCAAGATAGCGCAATTGAATGAGCTTGTTTATGTTCGCTATATGACGCGATTAAAAAATGTACCTGATACCAATGAGGAGTTACAAGAAAAACACGGTAATAATATCAAAATCACTTACAACTCTGGTGAAGAACAAAGTTACCAAGCAACTTTTGCATTTAAAGCAGGTGGTTCAGGTTCAGCTTCAAAGGCAAAACAACCAGCAAGGGTTGATTTAGCGTTTACAAAACGTCTTGAAGGAAGAAAGTTAAAGGCTGGTGAATTCACATTTAACCTAGTTGATCAAAGTGGTAATGTGGTTGATACACAAAAGAATGATAGTTTTGGACATATTACCTTCATTCCACAGTTATTTAACCATGCTGGTATCTATCACTATACGGTTGAAGAAGTGCCAGGTACAGAAGCAGGTATTAACTACGATGCAATGAAAGCAGAAGTGAGTATCACAGTAGATGAAGATGGTAATTCGTACATAGCTCATACAATTATGCCAACGGATACCGAATTTAATAACACCTACACTCCTTCCCCAGTAAAAGTAGGCCTAGAATTTAACAAAGTCCTTTCAAATGGTAATCTAAATGTGGGTGATTTCAGCTTTACACTGACTGGTGATAACAATGTTAGTGAAACTGTTACTAACAAAGCTGATGGGAAAATTACTTTCAGTGACTTATCATTTGATCATGTTGGTGTTTTCAACTACACAGTAAAAGAGGTGAAGGGTGATAAGCCAGATGTAGACTACGATGATATGACGATTGCGGTGAAAGTAACTGTATCGAAAGATGAGGAAACAGGTCTATTAATAGCAAAAACAGAGATGACCTCAACAGGTGGCGAAGCAACTGGTACAGATGACAAGACCTTTAACAACTATGCGGTAGCCCCAGTGACAGCGCAATTTGACTTTAGTAAAGTCTTGGCAGGACGTACCCTAAAAGATGGAGAGTTCAGTTTTGTCTTGAAAGATGCGAGCGGTCAAGTTCTCCAAACGAAGACCAATGATGCTTCAGGTAAAGTAGCCTTCGATGCGCTCACATATAAGAATAATGAGGTTGGTATTCATAAGTACACTGTAGAAGAAGTAGCAGGTTCAGAATCAGGAATGAGTTATGACCCAATGAAGGCAGAGGTAACAGTTACTGTCACGAAAGATGGTCATACTCTTACAGCGACCAAAGCTCTTCCAACAGATACAGAGTTCAATAATACGTTCACCCCAGCAGCAACCAGCGCCCAATTCAAGTTCACGAAGAAACTTGAAGGCAAAGCCCTAGAGGCAGATGCTTTCAGCTTCGAGTTGCTTGAAAACGGTCAAGTTCTCCAAACGAAGAAGAATGCGGCAGACGGCACGATCCAATTTGACGCTATTTCATATGCTAAAGAAGGTACACATACCTACACTGTTCGTGAAGTAGCCGGAACAGATACAGATATTGACTACGATACTATGAACGCCGAAGTGACAGTTAAGGTCACAAAAGACGCAACAACAGGTATCTTGACAGCCAATGTTGTTATGCCAGCGGATAGCGAGTTTAATAACTATGCGGTAGCCCCAGTGACAGCGCAATTTGACTTTAGTAAAGTCTTGGCAGGACGTGCCCTTAAAGATGGTGAGTTCAGCTTCGTCTTGAAAGATGAGAATGGTACGGTTATTCAAACGAAGACTAATGGTGTCGATGGTAAAGTTTCATTCGATGCGCTCACTTACAAGAACAAGGAAGTAGGTGTTCACAAGTATACAGTAGAAGAAGTCGCTGGCTCAGAAGCAGGAATGACATATGACCCAATGAAGGCAGAGGTTACAGTGACTGTCACGAAAGATGGTCATACCCTTACAGCAACCAAAAGCTCTTCCAACAGATACAGAGTTCAATAATACGTTCACCCCAGGTGCGACAAGAGCACAATTCAATTTCACTAAGAAATTGGAAGGAAAAAAACGCTTGAAGCCGATGCCTTCACCTTTGAATTGCTTGAAAATGGCACTGTCATTCAAACGAAGAAGAATGACGTTCATGGAAATATCCAATTTGATGCGATCTCATACGCAACAGAAGGAACTCATACCTACACTGTTCGTGAAGTAGCCGGAACAGATACAGATATTGACTACGATACTATGAACGCCGAAGTGACAGTTAAGGTCACAAAAGACGCAACAACAGGTATCTTGACAGCCAATGTTGTTATGCCAGCGGATAGCGAGTTTAATAACTATGCGGTAGCCCCAGTGACAGCGCAATTTGACTTTAGTAAAGTCTTGGCAGGACGCACTCTAAAAGATGGAGAGTTCAGTTTTGTCTTGAAAGATGCGAGCGGTCAAGTTCTCCAAACGAAGACCAATGGTGTCGATGGTAAAGTAGCCTTCGATGCGCTCACATATAAGAATAATGAGGTTGGTATTCATAAGTACACTGTAGAAGAAGTAGCAGGTTCAGAATCAGGAATGAGTTATGACCCAATGAAGGCAGAGGTAACAGTTACTGTCACGAAAGATGGTCATACCCTTACAGCGACCAAAGCTCTTCCAACAGATACAGAGTTCAATAATACGTTCGCCCTCAGCAGCAACCAGTGCCCAATTCAAGTTCACTAAGAAATTGGAAGGAAAAACGCTTGAAGCCGATGCCTTCACCTTTGAATTGCTTGAAAATGGCACTGTCATTCAAACGAAGAAGAATGACGTTCATGGAAATATCCAATTTGATGCGATCTCATACGCAACAGAAGGAACTCATACCTACACTGTTCGTGAAGTAGCCGGAACAGATACAGATATTGACTACGATACTATGAACGCCGAAGTGACAGTTAAGGTCACAAAAGACGCAACAACAGGTATCTTGACAGCCAATGTTGTTATGCCAGCGGATAGCGAGTTTAATAACTATGCGGTAGCCCCAGTGACAGCGCAATTTGACTTTAGTAAAGTCTTGGCAGGACGTGCCCTTAAAGATGGTGAGTTCAGCTTCGTCTTGAAAGATGAGAATGGTACGGTTCTTCAAACGAAGACCAATGATGCTTCAGGTAAAGTAGCCTTCGATGCGCTCACATATAAGAATAATGAGGTTGGTATTCATAAGTACACTGTAGAAGAAGTAGCAGGTTCAGAAGCAGGAATGACATATGACCCAATGAAGGCAGAGGTTACAGTGACTGTAACGAAAGATGGTCATACCCTTACAGCAACCAAAGCTCTTCCAACAGATACAGAGTTCAATAATACGTTCACCCCAGCAGCAACTAGTGCCCAATTCAAGTTCACGAAGAAACTTGAAGGCAAAGCCCTAGAGGCAGATGCTTTCAGCTTCGAGTTGCTTGAAAACGGTCAAGTTCTCCAAACGAAGAAGAATGCGGCAGACGGCACGATCCAATTTGACGCTATTTCATATGATAAAGAAGGAACTCATACTTACACTGTTCGTGAAGTAGTCGGAGCAGATACAGACATCGACTATGATAGTATGACTATCGCAGTTAAAGTTACTGTTACTAAAGATATTACTACAGGTCTTTTAAGTGCTAAGACTGAAATGATTGCATCGGGAGGTGAAGCAACTGGTACAGATGACACAATTTTCAATAACTACTTTGTAGCTCCAGTTAAAGCACAGTTTAATTTCACTAAGAAACTTGATGGTCGTGCCTTGAAGGCTGGTGAGTTTAGTTTTATTCTGAAGGACGAAAAAGGAAATGTGATTGAAACTGTAAGCAATGATGCTGAAGGTAAGATCAAGTTTTCAGCTCTAGAGTTCAAACGTGGTCAAGAAGGTACTTATATCTATCACGTAGAAGAGGTGAAAGGTACAGATGCTGGAGTTGAGTACGATAAGATGGTAGCGACTGTTGGAGTTACTGTAACTAAAGATGGTAAAGTGTTGACTCTTACTTCACAAATGCCTGAAGATACTGAGTTTAACAATAAGGTAATACCGCCAACACCGGTAACACCACCAACACCGGTAACACCACCAACACCGGTAACACCACCAACACCGGTAACACCACCAACACCACCAACACCGGTAACACCACCAACACCACCAACACCGGTAACACCACCAACACCGGTAACACCACCAACACCACCAACACCGGTAACACCACCAACACCGCCAACACCGGTAACACCACCAACACCGGTAACACCAGAAAAACCTAAAGGTCGTGAGTTGCCAAACACTGGTGAACAATCTAAATCTGGAGTTGCCGCACTTGGTGCTGCACTTGGTCTTGTAGGTCTAGGTTTGGTTGCGAAACGTAAAAAAGAAGATGAAGCTTAATATCTGGCTCTTTGTCAACTGTAGTGGGTTGATGAAAAGTTATAACCTGGAGAGGACCAACTTGGTTCTCTCCTTTTTGATGTTCAAAGCAATGAGGATTCTAGTTTTAAAGTTTTCAAAGTTCCGGAAGCCAAAAGCATTGCGCTTGATGCCCTTAATGAGGTTATTAGTAGCCTCTAGTTTTGCATTTGAGTATGGCAGTTCCAGTGCGTTCATGATCTTGTCCTTATCTTTCAAAAAGGTCTTAAAAACAGTTTGAAAAATAGGATTTACATAAGAAATCGCTTCTTCAATAAGATCAAAGAAATGGTTAGCTTGTTTCTCTTGAAAATGAAAGAGTAATAGTTGATAGAGGTCGTAGTGCTGTCTAAGTTCTTGAGAGTATGAAAGCAACTTTTCTACAATCTCTTTATTGGTCAAGTGTGAGCGAAAAGTAGGGCGATAAAAACGTTTAACACTGAGTTTACGGCTATCCTGTTGAATGAGTTTCCAGTAACGTTTTAGTGCCTTATATTCGTGCGATTTCCGATCAAGCTGATTCATGATTTGGATTCGAAGACGATTCATGGCTCGACTGAGATGTTGGACAATGTGAAAGCGATCAAGAACGATTTTAGCATTTGGGAGTGAAACAGTCTGGGGGACTGTTTCAGCCTGAGCCTAGAAATTCGAAAGCGAAGTTTCCTGGCAATATCGTAGTAGGGGCTAAACATATCCATGGTAATGACTTTCACATGGCTTCTCACCTGTCTAGAATAACGAAGGAAATGATTGCGAATAGTCACTTGAGTCCGCCCATCCAAGATAGCTACGATCTTTCTGGAATCAAAATCCTGTGCAATGAAGCTCATCAACCCTTTCTTGAAGCTGTATTCATCCCAAGACATGTGAGTTGGAAGGAAAGATAAATCTGTCTTGAATTTGAATTCTTCAATTTACGAATGACTGTCGAAGTAGAGACAGATAGACTTTCTGCGATAGTCGTCATAGGGACTTTCTCGATTAATTTTTGAGTAATTTTCTGGTTGACGATCGCTGAGATTTGGTGATTCTTTTTGACTAAGGAGGTCTCTGATACAGCCATTTTCCCACAGACTTTACAACGAAAACGACGTTTTCTCAATCGAATGAGAGTCTTATATCCTGCACATTCGAGGTAGGGAATTTTAGATTCTTTTTGGAAGTCATATTTAGCCATTTGTCCTTGACAGTTGTGACATTTAGGGGCAGGATAATCGAGCTTAGCGATGACTTCTTTATGCGTTCCAGCATCAAGATAATCCAAGATTTTGATGTTCTTGTCTTTAATTCCGAGTAAGTTTGTGATAAAATTTAATTGTTCCATAAGATTCTTTCTAATGATGGTTTGGTCACTTTTCATTATAGGTCTTATGGGACTTTTTTTCTACAACAAAATAGGCTCCATAATTCCTATGGTGGTTTTACCCACTACAGAAATTATAGAGCCACATTTTGCCCTTCCTTTTTTCTATTTGGAAAATAAATATTGTAACTTTCAAACGAGTTTCACTAAAATTCTACAACTTTAGATTTTCGGGGAATATTTTTGATAAAAAACAGCGATAAAGTATTGACTTTTATTTTAAATGTACTATAATCGAGGTGGATAACAGAGTATATATGGATATATTTTTTAATTTATTCGGTATTCGATCCATTGTTTTTTTGGGATTATTTCAAGTGGGAAAGGAAATTTTATGAAACGGTTAAAGGAAACAAAAAAATGGCCTGCTAAATGGATACATCTAGCAAGTCTATTCATTCTGGTCTCTTCAATGTTTGTGATGCCAGTAGGTATATTGGCAGAGACCACCACTACGTCTTCTTCTAGTACAGAGGCCGTACTAGCAAGTGAAGCTTTAAGTAATAGTAATGATCCTGTTTCTGGAACTCTATCAACATCGGGAGAAGATAGAGTCGCGGCAGTCAATACTCCAAAAGCAGTTGATGATGTGATTACAAGTGTGAAATATACTAATAATGAAGGAGGACTTTTAAATTGGTCATTAGAACCATGGGCGACTTTTCGAATTGATGCCACACTAAAACTTCCAAATCATCAAGTTAAAGCTGGAGATACAACAACTATTGCGGTTCCAACAGATTTGATCATTAATAGTCAGGATTTTGAAGTATTAGATGGGAAAGGTCAGGTTGCTGCATCTGCAAAAGTAGACAAAGATAGAAAGAAAATAGTTCTTACCTATACTGATTATGTGGAGCATAACTCTGATATCACAGGAAATGTTTTTTTCTATGTTCGTATAGATCATAAGTTAGTACCAAATGCAAAAGAAATTCCAATCAATTTGATTGTAGAGAACAAAGTGGTTCAAACCACACCACCTCAACCTCCCGTTAAATATATCGGTATAGCACAACCCCAAAATTATCCAATATCGAAGGTAGGCTCTATCAATCGTGATACCAATGATCCGATTATAAATTATACAATTGGAGTCAATCGTAAACCAACCAATATAAAAAATGCAATTATACGGGATACACTACAATTCTCTAATGCGCAATATGATCGCAATTCGTTTATTGTTGAGAAGGGGCAATGGCTGTGGGAAAGTGGTGATTGGGTCTTTAAAAATGCCCAATCTGTACCATATGAGATTGCATTTCCTTCCGATAAAACATTTGAAATAAAATTAGGGGATATTTCAGAGAATGACTCCTATCGTATTCGTTATAATGTAAAACTAAACTATTCACCAAAAGATGGTGAAAAATTTGATAATAAAGTTACCTTAAATGGTTATCAAATTGAAGAAAGTAGAGCTCAATCAAAAGTATTATGGCAAATTCCTGGAGGACGGTTAGATGGCTATATTTATAGCATCAAACTCCATAAGCAAAATAATAATGGTGATCCTTTACAGGGGGCTCAATTTAAGATCACGCGTGTATCGAATAACCAAACGATTACACATACCGAAAATGGTCAAGAGTCAGAAATATTTACAAGCGATGCCAATGGTGACTTGATTGTTTCAGGCCTTTTAAGAGATAATTACACGGTGACCGAGGTTGTAGCTCCTAATGGCTATCAATTGTTGAAAGACCCTGTATCTATCTCAGAAAATGATTTTAGTCCAGAAAATTCCCAATATGATGTAAATAGTAGAGTATTGACACTGACTATTTCTAATGAAAAGGCTAATCATCGTCAACTTAAGGTGACAAAAAAATGGAACGATAAGGATAACCAATATAAGAATCGACCAAGCTCTATTACAGTTAAGTTATTAAAAGATGGAGTTGAGGTAGAAGGCAAGACATTAGAATTGAATGCTGATAACCAATGGAGTGGTATTTTTACGGAATTGGATGAGACAGGAACATACTCTGTAGAAGAAGTAGGAGTACCAGGTTATATTTCAACTGTTGAAGCTACCAATAATGAAGACATGGAACATATCGTCCTTGTGAATACTTTGGAAACGATAGAAGTATCTGGTAGTAAGATATGGAAGGATGACAATAATCGAGATGGAAAACGTCCGAAAGAAATTACAGTAAATCTACTTGCAAATGGTGTGAAGATTGATCGAACAACAGTCAAATCGGATAAAGACGGTCACTGGAACTATCAGTTCAAAAGATCTTCCAAAAATATGAAAACGGTCAAGTAGTGGATTATTCGATCTCGGAAGAAGGTGTCCTGACTATGAAACAAGTGTAGAGGGGTATAATCTCACAAATACCTATACACCAGAAGTAGTCTCTGTTCCATTTACAAAAATTTGGAAAGATTTTGATAATCAAGATGGTGTACGTCCGAACTTTATTATTGTTAACTTACTTGCGAATGGAAAGAAGGTTGAGAGCAGAACTGTAACAGCTACCACAGCCTGGACAGGTAGCTTTGATCATCTTCCAAAATATGAAAATGGTCGAGAAATTGTCTACACCCTTGAGGAAGAAAAGGTGTCAGATTATTCTGCAAGTATTGATCAAGTTAACTATATCTTGACCAATACCTATGTACCGGGTCAGACGCATCTCACTGTAACTAAATATTGGGATGATGAAAATAACAAGGATGGAATTCGGCCTAAGACGATCAAGGTACAACTATATGCAAATGGTCAAAAGAGTGGAGATGTAGTTGAGTTAAGTGAAGCCAATAAATGGACCTATACTTTTTCAAATCTCCCTGAGAATTCTAAAGGAAAAGCGATTTCCTATACGGTTCGTGAAGTGGAAGTACCTCAAGGTTATGTAGTGACAGAAACGGTACAAGATGGAAATAATATCGTTCTAACCAATAGTCATAAGCCAACTACCCCACCTACAACACCGAATATACCTAAAAAACCAGAGAGTCCAAAAAAACCAGGGAAACCAGAGAAAACTAGCAAGTCTACCTCTAAGAAATTCCTTCCAGAAACTGGTACAAAGATCATGATAGCTTTGGAAATTCTAGGGTTATTCTTGCTCGGTGTAGCGTTCATACTGATAGTGAGGTCATCTAGAAAAGATATTTAAAGATTTAAAAAAGTGCTAAGCTCATTTGTCTTAGCACTATTTTTGTTATAGGATTATTTAGATTCATTGTCTTTTGTCATTCCTGATATCTGGTTTAACAAAAAGTCGCTCATCACCAAGATCAATAAGGGATACTGGTGCTTCATAAAATTGGCTAAGGACATGGGGAGTTAGGATCTTTTCCTTTGGTCCTTGCTCGACCACTTGGCCATGTTTGAGTAAGAGGACATGGGTCATGTCTGTTGTAATTTCCTCGGCATGGTGGGTGACGTAGATCATGGTAGGCGCGTGATCCAGTTGTTTGATATGATGGATCTGACGGAGGAGTTTTTCTCTGGCAAAGAGATCCAATCCACTAGAAGCTTCGTCAAAAATGATCAGATCTGGCTGGTCCATGAGGCTTCGTGCAATGAGGACGGTCTGCTTTTCTCCCTGGGAGAGCTCACGGTATTTGCGACCGATCAAAGAGCTAGCCCCAATTGAAGTTAGCATATCCCGTGCCCAGTTTCAGTTCTTCCTCCCCGTATGCAGCAAATAAGATACTACTCTTGTATTGACCAGTTAGGACAATTTGCTCTGTCAAAAGATGTTCTGGCAGTCTTTCTGAAATAAAGGAGCTAACGATCCCAATACGCTTACGTAACTCAGGAATACCCCCTTCTCCAAAGCGGGTTCCAAGGACCGTTACCTGGCCAGAACTAGCCCAGTATTCAGACATGAGCAGTTTGAGGAGGGTCGATTTTCCTGCTCCATTTAAGGCCTAAAATGGCCCAACATTCATTTTTCTTTTCACTTGCCAGTTAATCTCTTTTTAAAAAGGGCTTTTTCCATTGCGGATCAAATTGACGTCTTGTAGTTCAATCAAATTATTCATAACTTCATCCTTTTGATTAAAATCCCCTCTATTCTATCATAAAATCTTTTAATTTAAAGATAGAATTGTCAGAAAGCCCATTGTTATAGGGTTTCTTGCTTGTCGTAATACGTTGTATTCTGACTTTGTTCAGTTATTTGTTCAGTTACAAACTCCCTAGAGCTGTTTCATAGAATGAAACGGCTTTTTTTGCACTCTCTTTTGAGAGGTGACTGTATGTGTCCATTGTCATGGATAAGGTGGAGTGTCCTAGTCGGTGCTGGAGTTCTTTATATGGTATTCCAGCATTTAATAACAAACTAGCGTGAGTGTGGCGGAAACCATGGAAACCAATATTAGGCACTTTAGCACGTTTAAAATGTGTTTTTAATCTTGTAAAAAGAGTACTGTTATTCGGGTATTCATGGATAAAATCTGAAAAGACTACTTTTTCAGTTCGTCCTATCTTCCAAGCCTCTTGGGTTTGTCTACGTTTGTACTGTTTTAATATTGTAACCGTTTTGGGGTCAATATCGATATCACGGTAACTAGTTTTTGATTTAGGACTATTCACCTCTTGCATACGGTTTAGTGTCTTTGTAACGTGAACTACAGCTCTATCTAGATCAATATCAGACCATTCCAGCGCCAACGCTTCATTAATACGGCAACCAGTAGCAAGTAGGAAGTTGTAAAGTGTTTTCTCGTAAAAATAGCGGTATCTATCACTATCCAAGTTGTCCAGATAATCTAAAAATGTTTTTAACTCAATGTTATCAAAGTGTTTAATCTTTTGGCACTTTTCTTTCTGGGTATTTCTTGGGAGAATGACCTCACGGGCTGGGTTGAATGGTATAGCTTTCATAACTACACCATATTGTAAGATACGCTTGTTTACAGTATGGATTTTCTCATAGTGTAAATAAGCCCCTTGCTCCCCGTTATTTGTCTTTCCAGCTAATTTGTTAATTATGTTTTGAATTAGTGGAGTGGTTAGTTTATCCAGCTTATAACCCCCGAATAATGGCAGGATATGTTTATTTAAAATCTTACTCATATTGCCTTGAGTATTTGGTTTTACTGTATGCTTATAGCTTTCCCACCATAATTCAGCGAGTTCTTTATATGTTTTAATTGTCGCTTCTTTGAATCTAGTAGAACCATTTTGAATGAAGTCTATTTCAGCTTCTTTGGCTTTCTGCTTGACCTCTTTTTTAGTTCTAGCTGTAATACTAGTTTTTACATCTTTTCCCGTTACTCGGTCAATCCCTAAGTAAATGTTAGCACGGTATACAGTTGTACCGTCTTTCTTTTTATGTTCTGTAATTTTCATGATCGAAAACCTTTCTAATTCATCAGCAGGCAAGCCGTGTTATAGGTTTTAGAAAGTTTTCGATAGTATTTGTTATGATGAAAAGATTATTTAATCTGTACTTGTGTCTTCAACAAGTAATGAGTATCCATTTTTAGCCAAATCGTTATATATTTCATCTATTCTGTGCGACATCATGAGGTCGTATGACATATAAGCTCCCCAATAATTGTCTTCATTATTTAAATTCATAGATTGGATAAGATTGAAAACGTCTGTTACTTGATAATCACTAATAACAATATCTAATTCTTTTAAACAATTGACAAAGGTTTGCAGATCTTTTTCTTTATTCCTTTTTTTCAGAGTATACCCTAATTTGACCTTTATAATCAAGTTCTATTCTTTCATCATCATATATTTTTTTCTATCATTTGTGTATCCCAACAAATATCCTACGCTTACTCCAAAGAAATCGGCTAATTGTTTTGCTTTCTCAGGTTTTATTTGCCTTTCTCCATTTTCCCACCTCAAGATAGTAATTTTAGAAACTCCAATTTCATGAGCCAATTCGTCTTGAGTGAGCTTTTTTTCTTTGCGTAAAATTTTCAATCTATTCATAGTTTACATTCCTTTCGTAACTGATTATATCCTAAAATTTAAAAAAAGTATCAATAAATGATACATTTTTTTGAAATAAATAGTTGACAATTATCCAAAACGGATATATAATACCATAGAAAGGTAGCCGAATTGGATACCTTGGAGGCTGTGATTTTAAAATTGTAGACGAAGGTTTTAGAAAGGAGGATAGGACATGAAGAAACTAAAAGGTTACCGAGTTATGTTAGGTTTGACTCAGAAAAAAATGGCTGATAGGCTAGATATTTCTTTACAATCTTACAATAACAAAGAATTGGGAAAAAAACTCCTTTTAACGATAAAGAACGTTTATTAATTAAATCTATGGTTACCAAAATCAAACCAGATATTACAATTGATGAACTTTTTTATAGTTGAAAAACAGACAACAAAAAAAGGCTCACAGTCGCCAAACTATCAAGCCTTTTTCAATGATGAACTAAAACACAACACAAAGCAGGCAAGCCGTGTTATAGGTTTTAGCAATATTATTTACTTAAATTATACCATATCTTGGTATAGAGCGCAAAAAGTTGTACAGGAGGTACATAAAATGGAAACAGAAAAAACAGATTTAGAACTAACAGAATTAGAATTAGAGGAATTTTTAGAAGAGATGGAAAAAGTTAATGCACAATTAAGATTTAACAAAATTGTACAAGAGATGAAAGAGAATGAACCTAATCTTTATCAGATCCTATTTGATTTTCTACATAAGAAACTCTCTCTTGATGAATTGAATGACTTTCTTTCATTGGAGGGTGAAGCACGGTGGGCATATATAGACAGCTACCAAGCTAGATAAGGAGATCAAAAATGATTGGTGATTTATTAGGCGTTGGAATTATTTTTCTATCATTCGTGAGTATATTCTTCCTTGCTGAGTGTTTCCATGAGTGGGCTGTAGCTTACAAGAAAAGGGGATATATCAGCAAAAGACAGCTAAAACGTATGAAGAAATGGCTTGAGATCATGGAGGCTAGATAATGGCATACCAGCAAGAGGAACGGGAAACATTTGTAAGATATGATGAACAGGATAACGCTTGGTATTTTGAATCAAACGTAAGACGGCATATTTCAAAGATTTTGAAGTTTGAAAAAGCATTTGAAGAGCTGATAGAGGAAAAGGAGGCTGGGCGAGTTGTTTCTATTCGTGCCAAACTTTTCAGACCTTGACAATTTTTTTCAGTGAGTCCATTTGTCAGAAACAAACGCAAAGGACAAACTAATAATTTAATTCACGCACAGAATCGATTTTAAGGCTTGAAATTAGCCCTTTAATCGGTGAAATTCAACTTGAAATATAACAGGGGTATGATTATACCTCCCAAACGTGCAACCGCAGAAAAAACGATTTTAGAAAGGAAAATGAATGTTTAGTTTAAGTAAAGAAAGTGAACAAGAACTCAGTCAAGGAGTTTTGACTTTGATTGATACGTTTTTAAAGTCACAAGATAAAGTTTTTCAAAAATCTTTGGGGCTTATGACAGCAATACAATTGAAAGATGAGTTAGATATAAAGGATAATACACTAAAACGGTGGGAAGAAAACGGCTTGAAACGCTATCAACCACCGCTAGAAGATACACGAAAAGCCTATTATAAAATAAGTGATATCTTGATCTTTTTGGGGGCTGATAAATGAGAACAATAGAAGTTACTGTCCACTCTGATAAATTAACTGCATTAGATTTTCTAAAGGACAATCCAACTTTAGTACTGCAAAATGGAAACTATTTTAAATTTGTTTATTTTGAACCAATTGGAGCAGGACTAACAGACTTTCACACTAAAGGGATAACGATAAGACTGTGTGATAATCAACAGAAAAATTCTCATTGGAAAGTTGCAAGAAAGATCTCTCCAAAACTTATGAAGTCTGAACCATTGGCAGTATTGCAGAAGTTAGAGGCTGGTAAGTTGAACGAAGAAAGGGAAAATCAAGCAATAGAATTAAATGGCTGGTTATTCGATATTATCACGAATGGAATCTATACCAAAGAGGATACAGCGCTTTTTATTCGGTTACTATTCCTGCATGGTTATAGCTTCGAGCAGGTTACACAGCTATTCTCTTCAATTGTGAAGCGTGTGGCACTTGCAAAGTGCTTTCTAGAGCAAATGAAAATAATTTATAAGGGGGTGAGTATTTGAACAATGGCAACAATAAAGCACAACAATATACAAATGCTGGATACAGTCAAGCACTAACTCAAGAGTTCACTGATCTTACAGCGATTAGAGAAACAGAACAGAATAGTTTAAATCTTGACCAAAAAGCAAAGGGTGACGGCTACGCTCCTACTCTAAACAATCTCAGAAAAATTCTTGAGCGTGATACTCGGTTAGCTGGTAAGCTAAAATACAATGAGTTTACAAATGAAATCGATATTTCAAATTCTATTAATTTGAACGGTGCTACTCGTTTAGACGGGGTTGCTGATGACTCTCTAATAAAAGAAATTCGCTTGTATATTGCCCAAAAGTATAAGATCGATTTTAAAAAGTCCGATATCGCTGATGTAATGGAGGTTGTAGCTAGATCGAACCAATACAACCCATTGAGATCATTCTTACTTGAATGTGAACAAGAGTACTCCCATTTAGCAGATCAGAAAGATCCATTTGATATCCTACGATATTATTTAAACGTGAAAGATAATCAATACAATCGAATTATCTTTGATCTGTTCTTTCGTGGAGCAGTTGCCAAAGTATTTGATCCAAGTATAAAGTTTGACTTTGTATTAGATTTAACAGGCGAGCAGGGAGTAGGAAAGACACAGTTTTTTGAGCAGTTATTTACAGATCAATACTTTACAACCGTGGATACACTCACAGAAAAAGACGATAAAGCCCGAATGGTGCGGAATTGGTGCGTTTTTGATGATGAGATGATCGCAACTAGAAAAGCGAGTTTCCAAGTTTTAAAAAGGTTTGTGACTGATAGAAAAATTGAATTTCGCCCACCTTACGCAAGTTCAGATAGACGATTGATGAAAAACTTTGTATTTGTACGGGCTACTAATCAACCTGATTATCTGAATGATTTGACAGGGGAACGTAGGTTTTTAGTTGCTGAGGTATTCAAAGATAACTCTTACCGAGGTAGAATGTGGTCTGAAAAGGATCGCAGGGCATTCTGGGGCGCTATGGTGACAGCATGGAGAGCAAACAAAACATTAACCTTGTCAGACAGTCAAGAACACCTTATAAACACCGTAAGAGAGCGCTATAAGGTTATAGATGATGAACTAGAGGCACTTGAAAGGTATCTATCAACTCCTTACCCTGAAAGAATGTACTTTGCTCCAATCAATGACGGTCTGAGAAGAACTTATATCTATGAGATGATCAACAATGGAGCTTACTTAAATGGTAACGGGGAAGAAGTCAAAATAGATACAGCAAAATATGGCGAGTTAGTACCCCGTGAAAAAATGACAGTCTCATTATTTTTTAAAGAGGTTTTTCTAATCGATAAGCCCACACCTCAACAAAATGCAAAGATACGGCTTGCAATGCGTGGTAAACGTACATGGGAGTACAAGAGAAATATCAAGATTGGAAGAACTCCGACATCTGGTTTTCAAAAAGTAGGAGAATCGGAATGAGAGTAGGAAAACTCATTAAAATATTCCTACCCCCCTAACCCATTGAGAGAGTAAGGCTTTACAAGGTTTCTGAAATATATGGTAGGAATCATTTTAAAAAAAGTTCCTACCACTTTAAACCCTTGAGGCTCTAGGGATAAAAAGGTAATCGGTAGGAAAAATAATAATATTTTTTTAATAATAATATTTATTAATGAATTAAATAGGTATTATTGTTTATATAATATTTTTATTGCTGAAATTCTTCCTACTTTCCTACCAAGTGCCAAAAACGTTGATATAATGGGCTGGAATTGGTAGGACACTGTTCCTACCGTAATCCTACCACTCAAATAGATCCTACCAATGGAGAAAACAAAAATGCATGAAAAAATTTTGATCGAAAAAATGGAAGATGGCTACCTATTTTATTTAAAAAATGGTATAATAGAAAATGTAAAGGTTCCCGTATATGGGAAACTGACACTAGTCTATCAACATGGTAAAGTGTGCTATGTCGAAAAGACTGAAACAATAAAATAGTATCTATCGGAACAACCGAGGGTGTAACATTTCGTGAAGATTGCATAGGCTTCATGAGGGTTCATTCTCGGTTTTTTGATTAGGTACAGAAAGAGGTAAAAAGATGACTTACACAACTATTAAGAGCGAACTCAAAGCATTTGCAAACAAGAAAGTAGACTATATGCGCTCATACATTGAGTTACAGGAGAAACTAAAAAAACAGGTTGCTGAGGGAATGAAAGGGAGTAAACAAGCTCAGATCGAGCTAGCTGACCTCAAGAGTGAGGGAGAAACGTACTCACAGAAAACCTATGATAAGATCATGTCTGATATCGAGCAGGAACAAACCAAACAACTTGAGGAACTCAAATCAGAAAAGAATAGTGTGACTGCTGATGATGTGGCTGAATTAATGCTACTTGAAAGTACAAAGGATATTTCATGGGAAGAGTTCGAACAGTATCTAGAGAAATACAAGAACAAACCACTAGCAATTAAAAAGCTGGTAGAGATCGCAGAATCTCATTCAGATTTAACATTCTTTGACTATGGGAAATACAATAATAAAGACCGTAGCGAAAAATTAGCTGAGTTTTTGAAGAAACAAGCTAAAACTTATCACAAAGATTTTCTAATTAATGGGGATAAGATGTTACTTGTCACAGCAGAATTAAGTTTGGAGCTTGATGAAACGGCTATCGGGCGTTTTTTTGAAGAGAATGGGTTTTGAAATTGTCTGAAATCGCCTCAGAATGTCCGTTAGAGAGGGGGTAGGCATGGAAGATTTAACGTTAAAAGAAGAAAAGTTCCTGACGGCTTTAATGCTTGCCCCAACTGTGGGCGAGGCTTGCGAAAAAGTGGGAATCTCTAGACGTACGGCACAGCGTTACATGGCTAAAACGACGGTAAGAAGTGCATACCGCAAGATGAGAAACCAAGCAATGGAGCAGGCTACAAGCAGGCTGAATAGTGTGGCTGTGGACGCTGTGGAAGTCTTAACAGCTATCATGAATGATCCTAATATCAGCCCATACGCACGGCAACAATCAGCCAGAACTATTCTTGAGTTTGCCTATAAAGCATACGAAAATGAAGCAATTATAGAAAAGCTGGAAGAATTGGAAACAGTTATCAGCATAGATAATAAGGATATTTAGAGTTGAATAAAAAAGAGCTTTTAAAGAAAATTGATGAGCTAAAACAGATACACAAGATGAAAACGGGTGGTATCGTCATTGTAACTGAATCAGATAAAGGGATTGAGTACATCAATGTAAACGGCAAGGACTATCTAGACCATGAAGCCTTGGCAGTATTAAGAACATTTTCAGATGATAGTATCATCATATTCGATAATATAGATGATAGCTGGGAGCGTAGAACTATTTCAGATGATTTTAAAGAGATGATATTCTTTCCAACTGTGGAAGATAGAATGGATTATATTCGTGTAAATAAGGGGATCAACCCCCTTTATCATGATGAATCTGATCCATACCATACGGTATCAAGAAAAGAGTGGCTTGACTTTTACAAAAATACAAGCCCCTGAACCCTATTTGTAAATGTATTTGAAAAGGAGGCAAAGCATGAATATAGGGCAGGAAGAAAAAAGGAACAAGAAAGAGCTTGCTAGAAATGTACTGTGTCAATATCGCTCTTTATGTAGAATAGCTGGGGTTGATTATCTAACAGGCGATTTACTTGATAGTTGCACAGATCAACAAAATCAGCGCCAAAACATGGCTTTAACCGAGGTAAATCGAATTAGAAAAGCTATTGAGGGTATTTCATTGGCAATGGATAAACGTATCCTAGAAATGAGCTTTATTGAGCAAAAAAAGGTGTCTACTTATGAACAGATGAATTTACTTTCTATCTCAAGCAGTAACTATCATAGGCGTAAGGCAAGAGCCTTACTTGAGTTTATAGAGTATTGGCGCTTAAACTGAATCGAATAGCAGATATATAACCCCATCTTATTTGAACGGGACCCTATTTAATTTATTTTGAAAAAAACTCAAAGTATTTTTGTAAATTTGATTTAAATATCAATAAAGTTCCCTTAAAACAACGTTAAAAAGACGAAAAATTGAGGAAATAACTTATACATATAGCGGAATGCCCTGAATTGTTGACAAAAATCTTCAAAAAGGTACATTAAGGGAAAGTGAATAATATAATTATAGAAAAAAATGAGATAAACACAGGTGACAGATGTGGTACTTGTGTTTTTTTATATTTTAAATAGGGAGGTAGCTATGTCTATAAATACTTCTGATAGCAGAATTAAAAAAAGTAGCTTGGTTAAATAATCGTCAAGACATTTCTAGTTACTCTAAATTGCAATTACAAAAGTTTTTTTATTTTTTTACGAAATGTTTCAGTTTGCTGAAAGTAAAGAGTATGATTTTAGTTCATTAAAAGCATATAAAAAAACGGCCCTGTTTTTTTCCAATTTTTTTATGGAGATATTACCTACAGAGAAGATGAAGTGTTGGATTCCATAAAGAGATTTTCAGATGGATTAGATAGTGGTGATATAGATGAAGAAAACGCTCTAACAAGCAAATTTCTTATTGAAACTTTAACAGATTCGGAACTATCTAGCTTATCTCATGAATTTAATTTTTGGAATACTCATAATAATGAAGATTTCGAGGAAATATAAAACAGTTAGTATAGAGAATGTACACGAGAATGTCGTTGGTTCAATATAAAATATCAAGGAACCGGAATACAATTATACAAATTATGAATTACCGATAAAGAATTTGTTGTTTCGGAGAAGAGGATTTTAATGAATTAGTGAAATCATCTAGAGTTGTTAGAATTTTGAGTATGAATGATATTTGTTAAATCCTGTCATATTAGAAAGTTGATTGGGGGAGATTGTTAATTGATTAATGAACGAGACGTTATAAGTGTGTATGTATCCTAAAATTAGTTCAGTATTAGCTTTGGAGGAACATTACTATATATGTTGTAATGTGTTCAAAATAAAATATTGTTTAAATGCCAGTCAAACAGCAGCTTTAATTTCTCTGCATTGGGTTAAAACTGATCAGAGTTTTGTACAATGCCTGTAATCTCTCTTGTTCCATTTTACAAATGACACAGCAGTTGACAAGAATAAATCTTCATTCAAAATAATACTGTTGTGTTGTATCAATCACAAGTAAAAAGTATTCTCTATTTCTATATATGATCAATTTACAACCGATAATGGTACAGGAGTCCCACAACTATTCATATTCTCAGAAAACACAATTTGTTCATAATCAGATGTCAACAAAGCACCCCCTTAGGGTGCCTAGATCTATATGAACTCGCTGAAATTGATAGATACCCCAAGGGTATTTTTTGTTCAATGATTTGTGTGGAATTTAAGGGAGTGATATAATGATGTTAATGAACATTAAAAGCTGAAAATGTTATTAAATCAAGGCGTTCCTGAACAGTAATATACTCTAATAAATGCTGTTGAAATTCTATCATAAAATATGGTAGAATAGAAAACAGGAGGTAGGGAATGTTTCGAAATAGTAAATTGTTATTCTGGACATGTGAGATTTTATTATTGACGGTGATTTTCTATATTTGGAAATCAATGGGGACTTTAATTTCGCCATTTGTATCTGTTCTGAATACCATCCTCTTACCATTTTTAATTGCAGGCTTTTTATATTATATTACCAATCCGGTTGTTGAATTGTTGGAAAAACACTTAAAAATCAAGCGTGTGTTTGGAATTTTGATTACCTTGGTACTTTTATTTGGTATCATTGGCTTAGGGATCTTTTATCTGCTCCCAATCTTGATTAATCAGTTAACCAGCTTGATCAATTCGACCCAAGGATTGTATTGGGAAGTCCAAAGTTTGGTTCGAAAACTATCGACCAATCCGTTGTTTCAAAATATTAATATCCAATCAACGATTCAACAATTGAATCTCTCTTATATGGATATCCTTCAAAATCTCTTAAATAGTGTCACAAACAGCTTGGGAAGTGTAGTTAACACTATTGTTAATACGGTTTTTATTTTAATCATGACACCGATCTTCCTGGTTTATTTCTTGGTCGATGGGAAGAAGTTATTGCCGATGTTAGAGCGAACCATTTTACGTAATGACAAACTCCACATTTCAAGCCTCTTGGTTAGTTTGAATGAAACGGTCTCTCGCTACATTAGTGGTATTTCGATCGATGCTTTGATCATTGGAACACTAGCTTATATCGGCTATAGTTTTATTGGCTTGAAATATGCTTTGGTTTTTGCTATCTTTTCTGGACTTGCCAATCTCATCCCTTATGTAGGGCCGACCATTGGTTTGATTCCGATGATCATTACCTATGCCTTCACAGATATGGACATGATGATTAAAGCGGTCATCTATATGTTGATCATTCAGCAGATCGATGGAAATATTCTTTATCCTCGCATCGTTGGAGGCGTGATGAAGGTTCACCCGATTACCATTATGGTCCTCTTATTGCTTTCTAGTAATATCTACGGAATTATTGGTATGGTGGTCGCTATCCCCGTCTATTCAATTGGGAAAGAAATTGTGAAATTCTTGGTGAATTTATATGATAACCATCGTGCGGCCCAAGAGCAGAAGAAGAAAGAAGAATTCGGAATTATTAACAAATCTTAGACTCTATTGCCCAATTGGGCTTTAGAGTTTTTTACCTATTTTTTGAAATGTTGCAGAAAAAAATCAACAACTTCTATTAAATATGTTAAAATAAAGATGATTCTGAAAGAAAATATGAAGAAAGGTTGAAAAAGATGAGACTCCTCTTATCGAAAAAACAAAGACGCCAATTACAATTATTGGAAATCTTGATTAAAGAAAAAAGATGGTTCCACTTAAAAGAATTGGCAACCCGACTAGGCTGTACAGAACGTTCTTTAAAAGAAGACTTATCTAATCTTCGTAGTACCTTTGATGAATTTTTGATTGAATCTTCCACTAACGGAATCAAAATCGCTTACGAGGATTCTATTGGACTAGAAGTAGTTTATCATCACTTTTATAAAGAATCGCAAGCATTTGCATTGATCGAATATCTATTTTTCATAAGGATGTGTCCAATGAATTTATTTGTAAGAAGTTTAATCTCAGCTATCAATCTTTTTATCGCTTAATTCGGACCATTAATCAAAAGTTGCAAACGAAATACAATGTGAAGATTAATCTTAATCCCTTGAATCTTATTGGAGATGAAACGGATGTTCGTTTCTTTTATGCTCAGTACTTTGCGGAGCGGAATTACTACATGGAGTGGCCTTTTCCTGAATTTAAAGAGAATGCCGTGACGGACTTAATCACTTTTTTCTTCAAGCTCTATGGTTATCCACTGACCTTCTCTGTTATCAAGTCTTATAAAGTGCTCTTGACAGTATATCTATCTCGGATCAAGCAAGGCTATTTTATTGATATGCCAACCACTTTTGATGAAAATAAGGAGTTGTATCAAGGAGTGGAGAATGTCGAGGAGATGTTGCGCTATTTTAGCTTACAACTGGGGGTGGAGTTAAATGAAAAAGTACTGGAACAATTCTTCATTATCTTTATTCAAGAGAATTTCTATTTTAGTCCAGAAAGTTTGATTGAAGCTTCTAAGACAGATGAATATGCTAAAAATTCCACAACCTTTATCAAAGATATGTTTAAGGATCTTTGTTATACCTATGATTTAGAAATTGAAAATTTAGATGAGATGTTAATGCACGTCCATAATACGTCTCACCTAGTTCGCAGAGAATTATTCTCTGAATTTCTCTTATTTGATATTAAAACCAATACAAACGAAGACTTTATGAGCATTTTCCCAGCTTTCTATGATGATTTGAAGAATCATTTGATTACTTATATGAAGACCATGAAGCATGATTTGAATGAGGAGATCCTCAAGCATATGATTTATACGGTCTACACCCACTGGGAGCGTCTCTTACCGCAGTTATTGCGTCGTCGGAAATCGATTAAGGTCTTGATCATTAGTCGTTTTGACGATCACCATGCCAAATCTATGATTGATTTCCTTAATTTCTATTGTACAGATAACTTCGAATTTTCACAGATGATCAAATACAATCTGACAGTGAAAGATATTGAAGCTTCGGATGCAGACGTTGTGGTAGCTAATTTTATGATGCCAGAATTAAAGAAAAAACCCTTTATCTGTACAAGTAGCCTATCCTCACTTGAGCTGGTTGAAAAACTCAATGCCTTCTTTTATGATTTCACCAGTGCATAATACTAAAGACAAAGTCTTCCTAGAAACTTTCCTTAGGTGAGAACGGACGTCAGGTGAAATTTTCCAGTGGATGATTTCAGAAATCCAGGAAGTTCCATGACTAAATCACGATCCGCAGCACGTGTTTAATTTGTTTTGTACCCCTTCGCTTTTTAATTTTTAGGTTCAGGCTAAAACAGTTTCCCAAACTGTTTTACTCCCAAAACTCCCGAGTGAGAGTGGGACAGAAATCGGTAATTCGTTAGAATTCGATTTCGTCGTCCCACCTCCGCACAGTTGAGTAGGGCTGTAAAAGCTGATGAAATCAGCGTAGTAGAGCCCACTCAACCACTGCGTCTTGCTCGACAATCCAAAAACAATTGAGAGGCTAGGACTTTTGTCCCAGCCTCACTTTTCTCACGGCGGAAAGTTTCAGTGTGGGTTAGAATGACACTAATAGTATATATCGTTTTAAGCCTCACTTAAGTTATTTTGTGTGAAAAAACAATTTATCCACATTAAAAAATCAGGACCTGTTCCTGATTTTTTGATGGTAAAAAAAGAAAATGAATATAAGAATGCAGGCTCTCCTATTTTGTGGTATAATATACAATATTATATACTGGAGGAAATTATCCATGGAAGACCCTGGCAGTCAGGAAATTTTACTGGAATTTATTTTATTGATTGTTTTGACATTGTTGAATGCCTTTTTCTCGGCGACTGAAATGTCAATGGTATCGTTGAATCGTTCTCGTGTAGAGCAAAAAGCTGAAGAAGGGGATAAAAAATATATTCGTCTTCTTAGCGTTTTGGAACAGCCCAACCATTTCTTATCCACTATTCAGGTGGGGATCACCTTGATTACCATCTTATCTGGGGCGAGTCTTGCGGATAGCCTTGGACATGTCATTGCTGGATGGATGGGCAATACCAAAACGGCTCTGGCAACTGGAAGCTTTTTATCTCTAGCATTTTTGACTTATATTTCGATCGTGTTTGGCGAACTCTATCCGAAACGAATCGCTATGAACTTGAAAGATGAGTTGGCTGTTCGAACAGCTCCGATTGTGATTCTATTAGGAAAAATTGTCAGCCCCTTTGTTTGGTTGCTTTCAGCGTCGACCAACCTTTTGAGCCGTATCACGCCAATGGAATTCGATGATCCGGATGAAAAGATGACGCGGGATGAAATCGAGTATATGCTGACCAATAGTGAAGCAACACTGGATGCGGACGAGATTGAGATGCTCCAAGGGATCTTTTCATTAGATGAAATGGTAGCGCGTGAAGTCATGGTCCCACGGACAGATGCCTTCATGGTTGATATCAATGATGATACTAAAGAAATTATTGAAAGTATCCTTAAGCAAAACTTTTCACGGATTCCTGTCTATGATGATGACAAGGACAATGTCATCGGCCTCATCCATACCAACGTCTCTTGAACGAAGGATTTATCAATGGCTTTGATAATATTGTCTTAAGAAAGATTTTACAAGAACCTTTGTTTGTTCCAGAAACCATTTTTGTGGATGATCTTTTGAAGGAATTGCGCAATACGCAAAATCAAATGGCCATTCTGCTCGATGAATACGGTGGGATGTCTGGATTGGTTACCCTCGAAGACTTGTTGGAAGAAATCGTCGGTGAAATTGACGATGAGACTGACAAAGCTGAAATTGATGTTTTTGAAATTGGGGATAATACTTATGTCGTGCAAGGAGCTATGTCACTAAACGACTTTAATGAATACTTTGGCGTTGAGTTGGAAAGTGATGATGTGGATACTATTGCAGGGTATTATTTGACTGAAGTTGGGCGGATTCCATCCTTGAAAGAACGCCTCAGCTGTGAAGTCGATAGTCAAAAAGAAACACTTGATCTTGACTAATGACAAGGTGAAAAACGGTCGTGTGACCAAGGTGAAAGTTGAAATTTCTGAAATCGTCGAAGAAGATGAAGAAACCAAATCAAAAGAAGATTAGAAAATAGAGGCCTGGACGTGTTCCAGCCTCTGTTTTTTTCTTGTCAGGGCTAGTTGAATTTTCAAAAAATTTTAAAAATTTCTGAAATAGTCTTGACAGCCAAAAAAAATTAAGGTAAGATAATACCCATAAATAAAGAAAGCAGAAAATAAACATGAAGCAACAAGCCATTTCAACTCAAAAATTTTACTTTAGCTACTTTAGATAGTGTTTGTAGACATGATCTCATGGATGCAAACAACCCAAGCAATTTGTTTGTATCTATGTGGCTAAGATTTTTGATGATGGTCCATAGAGCTAGTATCTAAATGGACCGAGGTTTTGTAACTTGTTGGAGAATTTCAAGCATCCGTTTAGAGAATGATCTAAGCGGATTTTTTGTTTATTTTGCAGAAAAGGAGTCAAAAAATGAAAGTAGTCAAAAAATTACTGGCACCAGTTTTGGTCGTAGGCCTTTTGTTAACATCATTGGTGACCTTACACCATCTGAAGGATGCTAAAAAAGACAATGTCTTTCGGATTGGGATTTCCCAGTACATCACCCATAAGTCTCTCGATGCGACACGGAAAGGTTTTATCGAGGAGTTGAAGAAAGAAGGCTATGTGGATGGGAAAAATATCCAGATCGATTTCCAAAATGCTCAAGGAGAGCAACGAAATCTGAAAAACATTTCCAAACAATTGGCGGAAAAAAGTGATCTAGTTTTTGCGATTGCAACCCCTTCTGCACAAAGTTTGGCCAATACCACTAAAACAACTCCGGTTGTCTTCTCAGCTGTGACCGATCCATTGGCAGCGAAATTGGTGAAAAACTTGAAGGAACCAGGTGGAAATATCACGGGGACAAGTGACCAGTCAGAAGATGCGATCTCTACACAGGTAGACATGATTAAGCAAGTACTTCCAACGGCGAAAACAGTTGGGATCCTCTATACGCAAAGTGAGCCTAACTCCGTCGTCCAAAAAGACAATGCGAAGAAGATTTTAGAGGCTAAAGGCTATCAAGTGGTTGAAAAAACCATCATCGATAGTAACAATGTGAAAGCTGCAGCAGACAGTATCATGTCAGAAGCAGATATCGTCTTTGTTCCGACGGATAACATCATTTCTTCTACAATAGACACTGTCAAACAGGTATCCATCAGTCATAAGGTACCAGTTTTTGGTGGATCTGCTGAAATGGTGGCTACTGGTGGTTTGTACAACTTTGGTACCGATTATGAGGAATTGGGAAGACAAGCTGCTCGGATGGCCATTCGCATCATGAAGGGTGAGAAACCTGGGAAAGTCGCAGTTGAAACACCTGAAAAATTAGAATTGCATACCAATAAAGAGATGGCTAAAGAGCTTGGAATTGATATTAGCTCGTTGAAGGTAGAAAAATAGGAGGTTTGAGATGAATTTCGTTTTATCAAGTTTATCAGAAGGTTTATTATGGTCGATCATGGCGATCGGTGTTTACTTAACATTTCGAATTTTAGATATTGCCGATATGACGGCAGAAGGAGCCTTTCCACTTGGGGCAGCAGTTGTAGCATCCCAAATTCAAGCCGGAAGAAATCCTTGGCTTGCAACCTTTTTAGGCTTCCTAGCCGGAATGATCGCAGGATTGGTCTCTGGAATTCTCCATACAAAAATGAAAATTCCAGCCCTCTTGACAGGGATTGTCACTTTGACGGGTCTCTACTCTATCAATATCAAAATCATGGGAGGGGTTCCTAACCTTTCTATCGGAGATTCTAGTACCATTTTCAAGAGTGTGATGAAATTAGGTCTTTCTAATGAAGAATCTGTCTTTTTGATTAGCATTTCTTGCTTGATCATCGTCTGTATCTTGTTAACTCTCTTAATGAAGACGCAACTTGGCTTGGTTTTGCGCTCGACTGGTGATAACATTCCAATGAGTGAGGCCAATGGGGTCAATGTAGATAACATGAAGATGTTGGGCTACATGATTTCCAATGGTTTGATTGCCCTTTGTGGAGCCATGTTTGCACAAAATGATGGTTTCTCAGATGTGACTTCTGGTACAGGGACGATCGTAGTCGGCTTGAGTGCTGTGATTATCGCTGAAGTTTTGATCCACGAATTGACCATTGGTTGGCGCTTGCTTTCCATCGGGGTTGGAGCCATTGTTTACCGTTTGATTATCTTAAATATTTATGAGATCCCAAATCTCGATCAAAATATGGTTCGTCTCTTCAATGCGATCTTGCTCGCGATTGTCTTGTTCGCTCCTGAGGCGCAAAAACGTCTTCGTGTTCGCGGATTGAAGTTAGGAAATAAGTAGGAGAAAAGTATGGCAACATTATTATCAATTGAAGGCATTCATAAGACATTTGAAGCAGGAACGGTTAATGAAAACCATGTCTTAAAAAGGCTTGGATCTCCAAGTAGAAGAAGGGGACTTCATTTCGGTCATCGGTGGAAATGGAGCTGGGAAATCAACCTTGATGAACATCTTGGCAGGAAATCTAGTTGTGGATGAAGGGGATATCTTGCTAGAAGGTAACTCCATCAAAAATACGAGTGTTCGTAAGCGTGCGAAAGATATTGCGCGTGTCTTCCAAGATCCTAAGATGGGGACAGCTTCCCGGTTGACCATTGAAGAAAATATGGCCATTGCCCAACGTCGGGGGAAATCTCGTGGTTTGAGCTGGGGAGTTCGGGAGAAAGATCGCGAATTATTCCGTGAAGCCTTGAAGGAACTGAATATCGGTTTAGAGAACCGTCTTAAGGTGGATACCCAATATTTGTCTGGTGGGCAACGTCAAGCTTTGACCTTGGTCATGGCAGCCTTGGTTAGACCAAAACTCTTGCTTCTGGATGAACATACCGCAGCGCTCGATCCTAAAACTAGTGAAATGGTCATGGAATTGACACAAAAGATCGTGGAAAGCCATGATTTGACAACCTTGATGATTACGCATGATATGAACCATGCAATTGAATACGGCAACCGCTTGATCATGCTCTACCAAGGCAAGGTCGTTGTCGACGTCAAAGGAGAAGAAAAGAAAAACCTAACGGTTGAAGATTTGATGCGCCTCTTCCAACAAAACAGTGGTGAAACCCTGGTGAGTGATGAATTGGTATTAGGATAAAATAAAAGAGAGTGGGACAGAAATCGGTAATTCGTTAGAATTCGATTTCGTCGTCCCACCTCCGCACAGTTGAGTAGGGCTATAAAAGCTGATGAAATCAGCGTAGTAGAGCCCACTCAACCACTGCGTCTTGCTCGACAATCCAAAAACAATTGAGAGGCTAGGACTTTTGTCCCAGCCTCTTTCAGATTGATGACAAAGTCATCTCAGAAACTTTTCTTAGGTGAGTACGGACGTCAGGAACTTAGAAGAAGTTCCATGACTGATTAAGATACAAAGGGCGTTGCGGATAAAGTCAAAATAGGAAGTTTGACGCAGAATCTTTAGATTCTAGGAAGACTTATCTTTTTGACACGATCCGCAGCCCGTGTTCAATTAGTTTTGAGCCCCTTCGCTTTTCAATTTTTAGGCTCAGGCTAAAACAGTTCCCCGAACTGTTTTACTCTCAAAACTCCCGAGTGCCTGAAATAATTGTATTTCAGGCACATTTCTCACGGCGAAAAGTTTCAGTGTATGTTTGAATGAACCTTGAAAAAAATATCATTTTCATTATTTTGCATCAATTAGGTTGTTTTATGTAAATGCAATTTGTCCATATTCTATAAAATTGATTCAGAAGGTTTTTCTGAACTCCTTTTTTATTTCCTCCGCTCTGCATAGTCGACAAAATGAAACTTGTCTAATTTGTGTCGGCTTTCGGTGAACTGGAATTGGCGTCCGTCTGCTAAGTGAACTTGGGAACGGACCGTTACCACGTGTTGGTCTTTTCCAAGATCCAGTAAGATTTTGTCGCGATTATCGATTGGTGAAATTAAAATTTCTTTCTTTGCATAGCCAATCTGCAATTTCAAGTCTTCTTCTATATATTGGTAGATAGAGTGCTGGGCAATTTCCTTGGTCAGGCCTGGGATCAGCTCTCTGTCTAGGTAATCAATATCTAAGACAGAAGCGACGCCATCCACCACCCGTTGCCGGGTTACTTTCCAAACCAAACGGTGAAGGGGGAAACCTGTCTTTTTAGCTCCTTTTTCATCGATACTGATTTTTTCTAATCGAATGACATTGGTTTCTGAGCGAAGACCAGAAGCTTTGACGATTTCTTGGTAGCTGGTTAATTGGGAAACGGGGAAATCAAAGTGAGCTTGTTTAGAAACTTGCGATCCCATCCCTTGAACAGTCTCGATAAAGCCTTCCTCCTGCAAGAGCTTGAGCGATTTGCGGATGGTATCTCGACTGACCTGGTAGTGCTCTTTTAAGTCGTTCTCACTAGGCAGAAAATCCCCGACTAGATATTTTTCTTCTAGTATTTGCTCTTTTAAAATTTGGTAGATTTGTTGGTATTTTTTCATGATTTGAACTCGCTTGTCTGTTTTTTTACATACAACACCCTAAATTTTATCAAAAATATAGCAAAAAAACTACAAACAAGTTGCAGACAAGTTTGGGACCGTTTACAATTGGTTTTGTCAGTTGATAGAGATCAACAAATAATCATAAGGAGATGCTAGCTGAGGCTAGCGGTGTATCAAATGGGAAAATTTGAACAAGAAGCCAAGGATCTGCTCCAAGCGATCGGAGGCAAAGATAATGTCACTGCCGTGACCCACTGTGCGACGCGGATGCGCTTTGTACTTGGAGATGAGAGGAAAGCCAACGTTAAGGCCATCGAATCCATCCCTGCGGTAAAAGGAACCTTTACCAATGCCGGTCAATTCCAAGTCATCATCGGAAACGATGTACCAATTTTTTACAATGACTTCTCAGCCGTATCTGGGATCGAAGGGGTCTCAAAAGAAGCAGCTAAATCTGCAGCCAAGAGCAATCAAAATGCTGTTCAACGGGTTATGACAACTTTGGCGGAAATCTTTACGCCGATCATTCCAGCCTTGATTGTTGGGGGATTAATTCTTGGTTTCCGTAATGTCCTTGAGGGCGTGCATTGGTCGATGTTAAATGGTAAGTCCATTACAGAAGTTTCTCAATTTTGGGCAGGAATTAACCATTTCCTCTGGTTACCAGGTGAAGCCATCTTCCAGTTCTTACCGGTAGGGATCACTTGGTCTGTTTCTCGTAAGATGGGAACCAGTCAAATTTTGGGAATTGTCATGGGGATCTGTTTGGTTTCTCCACAATTGCTAAATGCTTATTCCGTTGCTTCAACACCTGCTGCAGAAATTGCTAAGAATTGGGTGTGGGACTTTGGATTCTTCACGGTTAACCGAATTGGGTATCAGGCGCAAGTTATTCCAGCCTTGCTTGCTGGTTTGTCCCTCTCTTACCTTGAAATCTTCTGGCGCAAACACATTCCAGAAGTGGTTTCAATGATCTTTGTACCTTTCTTGTCTTTGATTCCAGCTCTTATCTTGGCCCATACGGTTCTTGGTCCAATTGGTTGGTCAATCGGTCAAGGTCTGTCAACCGTTGTTCTTGCTGGTTTAACAGGACCTGTTAAATGGCTCTTTGGTGCTATTTTTGGTGCTCTTTATGCGCCATTTGTGATCACAGGTCTTCACCACATGACCAATGCCATCGATACCCAATTGATTGCGGACGCAGGTGGCACAGGTCTCTGGCCAATGATTGCCCTCTCAAATATTGCTCAAGGTTCAGCTGTTTTTGCTTATTTCCTCATGCACCGTCATGATGAACGAGAAGCTCAGATTTCTCTTCCAGCAACAATTTCAGCCTATCTTGGTGTGACAGAACCAGCCCTTTTTGGGGTCAATGTCAAGTACATCTACCCATTTATAGCAGGGATGATGGGTTCTTCGATCGCTGGACTTCTCTCTGTTACCTTTAACATCACAGCACAATCAATCGGGATTGGTGGTCTACCAGGTATTCTATCCATTCAACCACAATATATGTTGCCGTTCGCAATGATTATGGTTGTAGCTGTAGTAGTTCCTATGGCTTTGACTTTCTTCTTCCGCAAGGCTGGTCTCTTCACAAACAGAAGATAGTACAGAGCTTCAAGCAGAATTTGCGGCTCAAGAAGAAGCAGAATTTGCAGCTCATACAGAACCAACAGCCCTTGTAAAAACAGTCCAACTGGTGAGCCCACTTGATGGACAAGTGAAACCACTTAGCCAAGCCACAGACCCAGTCTTTTCATCAGGTGTCATGGGGCAAGGTGTCGTCATTGAACCAAGCCAGGGGGAATTGGTTTCACCAGTTAATGGAACCGTAACAGTCCTCTTCCCAACCAAGCACGCAGTCGGTATCGTTTCTGAAGAAGGCGTGGAATTATTGATGCATATTGGGATGGATACGGTTAGCCTTGATGGAAAAGGGTTTGAGGCTCACGTTGCTCAAGGGGATAAAGTTGTTGTTGGTCAACAATTGATTAGCTTTGATACGAATGTTATCAAAGAAGCTGGTTTGATCACTGAGACGCCCGTTATCATTACCAATCAAGATGATTTCCAAGCAGATGTGGAAGGGGATCTTCCACGTGATATTAAGCGTGGCGATGTTCTCATGATTGCTCATCGAACGAAATAAGCGAAGGTGTGGAGACGTTACGGTCCACCCTTTGATAAAAAAGAGGTTAAACAAATGGCATTAGATAAAACAAAGGTTGTTTACCAAATTTATCCAAAATCATATAAGGACACGACAGGAAATGGAATCGGTGATTTCAGAGGCATCATTGAAAAGATTCCTTATCTAGCAGAGTTGGGCGTGGATATGGTTTGGCTCAATCCTTTCTATCCAAGCCCACAACGTGACAATGGTTACGATATTTCAGATTATACAGCCGTCAACCCTGTCTTTGGAGATATGGCTGATTTTGAAGAAATGGTCCGTGTCGGGAAAGAGCACAAGATTGACTTCATGCTAGACATAGTGCTTAACCATTGCTCAACAGAGCATGAGTGGTTCCAAAAGGCTCTTGCTGGAGATAAATATTACCAAGATTTCTTCTTCATTCAGGACCAACCAACCGATTGGTTGTCTAAATTTGGTGGTTCTGCCTGGGCTCCTTTGGAGATACGGGGAAATATTACCTTCACCTCTTTGACGTGACACAGGCGGACCTCAATTGGCGCAATCCCAATGTTCGTAAGGAGCTGTTCAAGGTGGTCAACTTCTGGCGGGACAAGGGCGTCAAAGGCTTCCGTTTCGATGTGATCAATTTGATTGGGAAAGATGAGGTCTTGGTGGATTGCCCTGAAAATGAAGGGAAACCAGCTAATACGGATAAACCCATTGTCCATGACTATCTACACATGATGAATGAAGCGACTTTCGGCGCTGATGATAGCTTTATGACAGTTGGAGAGATGTCATCGACAACCATTGACAACTGTGTTCTCTATTCAGCACCGGAGCGTCACGAGTTGTCTATGGCCTTTAACTTCCATCATCTGAAAGTCGACTATGAAGATGGTCAAAAATGGACCATTACTCCATTTGATTTTGAAGAGCTCAAACGTCTCTATCATACCTGGGGCAAGGAAATGAGTGAACGAGGTGGTTGGAGCGCCCTCTACTGGAATAACCATGACCAACCTCGTGCTCTGAATCGCTTTGTGGATATTAAGAACTTCCGCAATGAAGGAGCGACCATGCTCGCTGCTAGCATTCACTTGTCACGTGGGACCCCTTATATCTATATGGGCGAAGAAATCGGCATGATTGATCCAGACTATGATTCGATGGCAGATTATGTGGATGTCGAGTCCATCAATGCTTACCAAATGCTCTTGGACCAAGGCAAGTCACCTGAGCAAGCCTTTAAGATTATTCAAGCCAAATCACGTGATAATTCTCGTACGCCCATGCAATGGGATGCTTCTCTAAATGCAGGTTTTTCAACAGGTACGCCATGGTTGAAAGTTGGAAAGTCCTACAAAGACATCAACGTTGAAAAGGAAATGGACGGACCAATCTTTACCTTCTATAAAGAATTGATTCGCTTGCGCAAAGAAATGCGGATCATTTCAGAAGGAAGCTACTTGCCAGCACTGGAAGATAGTCAAGAAGTCTACGCCTTTGAACGCCACTTAGATGGTCAAAAACTCTTGGTACTCAATCATTTCTATGGAAGTGAAGTCGAAGTAGCGATTCCAGCAGAATACCAGTCAGGGCGCGTGCTCTTGTCCAACTATGAGAATGTAGAGCTTTCTGAAAAAGTAATTCTTAAACCGTATCAGACACTGGCAATTTTAGCATAAGTACTTCACACTTCGATCTTTTGGGTCGAAGTGTTTTTTTGAAAAATATTTTTGAAAGCGCTTGAAAATACAAAGTCATTCCCTTATAATAAAAGAGGAAAACTTTTTAGGGATGGAGAAACGCATGAGTAAAAACGGTAAAAAGATTCGCATACTGGGAGTAGCCACCTTATTGGCTAGTCAGTTGGGGGTCTTTAGCAGTGCCCTCACGGTAGTTGCAGACGAGACCACAGCTTCGACTTCAGAGCCAGCGCTTGTGACGAACACTAGCAGCGAGGAAAGCTCGACAAATCATTCGACTTCTGCTACAACTACAACTACAGAAGCTACGACGAGAGCTTCGAGTGATAAAGAAGAGACATCTAGCAGTTCCTCAGACGATACTGAGGAGAAAACGGTTAAGATCGGGGAAATTCAAGGGGAATCGCAACGCTCTCCACTGGAAGGCCAAAAAGTAGCCATCAAAAATGCAGTGGTGACCAAGACAGACCGCTATGGTTTTTATGCCCAAGATATTGAATCGGATGGCAATAGTCGGACTTCAGATGGGATTTATGTTGTTTCCAAATACAAGGTGAAAGTCGGCGACAAGGTGAAAATCACCGGTACCGTCAAGGAAGGCTATATGGAAGAGGTTACCTTGGGAGCTGGGAAAACCTTTAAGGAACCGACGAATAGTTTAACAGTGACCATGTTAGTCGATGCTTGGATCACAAAAGATGGAACGGCCCCTCTTCCAGAAGCTGTGAATATCACTGCGGGCATGCCAGCAGATGTGAAGCCTAATCCGACTGCTTATGCTCCAGAAACCGATGCCCTCGATTATTGGGAAAGCCTGGAAGGAATGCTCACGGTGGTGAAGAAACCGCATGTCCTTGGTCCCCAGTACAAAGGAGATATCTATGTCTTGGGAGAAGATTTTACTGGCCTTCCTTTAAACAATATTGGAGGTCTGAATCTACGGCCACATGCGCAAAATACAGCGACGATCCCGATTTATGTTGGGAATCAATTTGTCGCAAAAGCCAAGGATTACTTTACAGAAGACGTAACAGGAGTGGTAACGTATCGGAATAGCTTTTATAAGTTAGAACCTACTCAACAGTTGACAGTCCAAGATGGTGGTTTGCAGCGTCAAGCAGCTCAAACCCAACCAAGTGAGGACAAGCTGACCATCGCTTCCTACAATATTGAAAATTTCTCGGCCAACAATGCCAAAAATGAAACCCCAGAGGATAAGGTGACGCTGATTGCCAATTCCTTTATCCATGAAATTCACAATCCAGACATCATTACTTTGATCGAAGTGCAGGACAATAATGGTAGTGTGGATGACGGAACGACCAGTGGTGTTGAAAGTGGACGCAAACTAGCCAATCGGATCAAGGAATTGGGTGGCAAGAGCTATGAGTATACGGAGGTTGCTCCAGTAGATGGCGCTGACGGAGGAAAGCCTGGTTCCAATATTCGTTTGGGAATCCTCTACAATCCAGAACGCGTAACCTTAGCCAAAAAAGAGGCAGCAACTAGCAACGAGGCAGCACAATTTGACAAGGGACACCTGGTTAAAAATCCAGCTCGGATTGCCCCTAATGACCCATCGTTTGATCATACTCGCAAGTCCTTAGCTGTTGAATTTGAATTCAAAGGTCAACCAGTTGTGGTGATTGCTAATCACTTGAAATCAAAAATCGGAGATGATGCTATTTATGGGGCAAGCCAACCAGCAGTGGAACATACCTTGCCAACTCGTGAAGCACAAGCTAGTGTCATCCATCAATTCGTTCAAGAAGGCTTGAAGCAAAATCCGAAGACCACCTTTGTTTTGACGGGTGATTTTAATGACTACGATTTCTCAACCACGGCGCAGATCCTTGCTGGCAACGAACTAACAAACTTAATGGCCCAACATGATGCAGGCGATCGCTATTCTTATTTCTACCGTGGAAGCAATCAAGTTTTGGATAACATTTTTATCTCAAACAACATGGCAGCTAAAGCAAGCTTTGAACCCGTCCATATCAATGCTTCCTTTATGAAGGAACATGGTCGTGCATCAGACCATGATCCTGTCTTGGTCCAAATCGACTTTAGTGGAGTACAAACTCCAGGAACTCCGACGGATGATCAACAAGGAAATGCAGGACAACCAACAGATCAAACCAGCCCTTCTTCATCGAATACAGGGTCTCAACTAGTCCCTCATCAGGCTCAAGCCAATGAACAAAAGAGTTCACCATCTGAAAGCAAAGAGAAGGGCAAGAACGAAGATGAGAAGCAAGACGACAAGGAAGAGGCAGCAACAGAAACGAAGACACCAGGTAAACGGAAAATCCTTCCATCTACTGGACAAGAAACAAGCTATCTAGCTCTTTTTGGAGTGGCAGTAGCTACGATGAGTCTTGTCTTGTATAAGAAGAAAAGGACGACTCACTAACGGTTTCAAAAGAAAGATCTAAAAAAGGAGTCGCTGGCTCCTTTTTTATTGCAACATACAGGACAGATAGTCCCATATTGGAAACTGTACTAGGACAATGAAAACTACTGAAAAGAACAGTTTCTTTTCAAAAAGAAGCTAAAACTCTTTAAAATAGATGGAATCGTGTTATAATAAAATCATAAAACGTTTTCAAGAGAAGAGGTTCCTCAATGGAAAATGAAACAGTTGACTATGGAAAAGTAACAGGAATGGTACACTCAACAGAAAGTTTTGGGGCAGTAGACGGGCCTGGGATCCGCTTTATTGTCTTCCTTCAAGGCTGTCAAATGCGGTGCCAATACTGCCACAATCCAGATACTTGGGCAATGGAAACCAACAAGTCCCGTGAACGGACAGTGGATGATGTCCTAGAAGAAGCCCTCCGTTATCGTGGATTTTGGGGCGAAAAAGGGGGAATCACTGTCAGTGGTGGAGAAGCCCTCTTGCAGATTGACTTCTTGATTGCCCTTTTTCACCAAGGCTCAAGAGTTGGGCATTCATTGTACCTTGGATACCTGTGCCCTTCCTTTCCGGAATACACCTCGTTATTTGGAAAAATTCGACCGCTTGATGGCGGTGACAGACTTGGTGCTTCTGGATATCAAGGAAATCAATGATGAACGACACAAAATTGTGACCAGCCATACCAATAAAACGATTTTAGCTTGTGCCAAGTACTTATCTGATATTGGAAAACCAGTCTGGATTCGTCACGTTTTGGTTCCAGGTTTAACAGACCGAGATGATGATTTGATCGAGCTTGGGAAAATTTGTTAAAACCCTTAAAAATGTCGATAAATTTGAAATCCTGCCTTACCATACTATGGGGGAATTCAAATGGCGTGAATTGGGCATTCCGTACAAATTGGAGGGTGTGAAACCACCGACAAAAGAACGGGTCCAAAATGCAAAAGATTTGATGGAAACAGAAAGTTACCAAGATTACCTGAAACGGGTCAAAGGATAAAAAATATAGACAGTTGGGCCTTCCAGCTGTCTTTTCTATTGAAATGCACAACTATTCCCTTTCTTTAAATGGCAAAACGTGCTAAAATAGAGTGAATCTATAAATGAAATAAAGAGGTAGAAACATGTCAAAAATTCTCGTTTTTGGTCACCAAAATCCTGACTCAGATGCTATCGGCTCATCTGTAGCTTTTGCTTATCTTGCAAAAGAAGCTTATGGTTTGGATACAGAAGCAGTGGCTCTTGGAACTCCAAATGAAGAAACAGCTTTCGTGTTGGACTATTTTGGTGTGGAAGCACCACGCGTCATCACATCAGCTAAAGCAGAAGGTGCAGAGCAAGTCATCTTGACAGACCACAACGAATTCCAACAATCTGTTTCAGATATCGCTGAAGTAGAAGTTTACGGTGTAGTGGATCACCACCGTGTGGCTAACTTTGAAACTGCCAGCCCACTTTACATGCGTTTGGAACCAGTAGGATCAGCATCTTCTATCGTTTACCGCATGTTCAAAGAACACGGTGTAGCAGTGCCAAAAGAATTGGCAGGTTTGATGCTTTCAGGTTTGATTTCAGATACCCTTCTTTTGAAATCTCCAACAACACACCCATCTGATAAAGTGATTGCGCCAGAATTGGCTGAATTGGCTGGTGTCAACTTGGAAGAATATGGTCTTGCAATGCTCAAGGCTGGTACTAACTTGGCAAGCAAATCAGCAGAAGAATTGATCGACATCGATGCTAAGACCTTTGAACTCAACGGAAACAACGTTCGTGTGGCTCAAGTCAATACAGTTGATATCGCTGAAGTCTTGGAACGCCAAGCTGAAATTGAAGCAGCCATCCAAGCCACAAATGCAGCTAACGGCTACTCTGACTTTGTTTTGATGATTACAGATATCGTGAACTCAAACTCAGAAATTTTGGCTCTTGGTGCTAATATGGACAAGGTAGAAGCAGCTTTCAACTTCAAACTTGAAACAACCACGCTTTCCTTCCAGGTGCTGTTTCACGTAAGAAACAAGTGGTACCTCAATTGACTGAAAGCTTTAATGCATAATGATAAATGGGGAAACCCATTGTTAAAAAGGAGTTTCGGCTCCTTTTTTGCTAGGAGAAGATCATGTTAGAAAATGGCGATTTGATTTTTGTGAGAGAAGATACAGAAATGGGGCAGGCTATCCAGGCATCTACTGGCAACTATAGCCATGTGGCCATCTTTTTGGACGGATTCATTTATCATGCCACGGTAGAAGGTGGCGTCCTTGTCCCAGTCCCCTGAAGATTTCTTTGAAGCTGAGAAAGTCTATGACCTTTATCGCTATCCGGAAAATCGATCGTCAAAGAGGTCAAAAAGCGAGCAAAAAGCCTTTTAGGGGCTCCCTACAATGCTTCCTTTTATCCAGATGGAGATGGTTATTACTGTTCCCAGTTCATTGCTGAACTACTTCCTATTTTTGAGACCATTCCCATGAAGTTTGGAGATGAGAAGAGGAGATTAGTCCGTTTTGGGAAGATTACTACAGAGAGCTTGGTCTAGCGGTTCCTTTAGATCAGCCCGGGACCAATCCGAGTCAGTTAGCCCAATCACCACAGCTACAGTTTAAAGAAAGGTATTTGGATGATTACAATCATTAATCCCACACGTTTGACACGTCAGCCATTTTTCAAGGACTTGATCAACTATTTGGATCAGCACGACGATGTGATCCTGCGACAAATCAAGGCCCAATTTCCAGATCAACCAGTGGATAAGCTGATGGAGGAGTATATCAAAGCGGGCTTCATCCTTCGAGAAAATAAACGCTACACCCTCAACCTGCCCTTCTTGGAGTCAGCTGATCTTGTTGACTTGGATCAAGAGGTCTTTGTCCGAGAGGACAGTGCAGTTTTATCAAGAATTAAAAGCCAAGGTCTTCCAAACGGAACTCCGCAATACTACCAATGAAGCGATTCTCATAGAGGAGACGGACTTTGCGCGAAATGCACAGACTCTTTCCAATTACTTCTACAAGGTGAAACACCAATATCCATTGACAGAGGAGCAAGAGAAAGCTCTATGCTATCTTGGGAGATGTCAATCCCGAGTATGCTCTTAAGTATATGACCAGCTTTTTGCTCAAATTTCTCAAAAAAGAAGTAGTCCAGCAAAAGCGCAAGGACATCTTTGTCGATAGTTTAGAAGTCTTAGGCTATATCCGCAAAAATGATGAAGGCAAATATGAATTAGCAGTGGACTTGGATAAGGAAAGACTGGTTTTTATCAAACAATAGAAAGAGGCTAGGAAATCTTCCTAGCCTTGTTTCGTTTGATTATAGATAACGTTCAGCGATGGCGGCATCACCTGGATATTCTTCTTTTACGCCATTGACGATTTGGTAGCAGTCAGCTCCTTTTCCAGCGATAATAACAGCATCTTCAGGCTTGCTGGTTGTTGCCATAGCCAGTTGAATGGCTTCTTCGCGATCTGCGATTTTCTCAACAGGGCGCGTGATAAAACTACTAATCTCTTCAGCGATAGCCAAAGGATCTTCATAGTTGGGATCATCCGCTGTGAGGAAGACTTGAATTTCAGGATGGTCTTCTAAGAGCAAGCCAAAATCCTTGCGGCGGCTCTCTCCTTTATTCCCAGTTGATCCAAGGACCAGTGAAATGGTCCCCGTTTGATGGGTTTCGACAACTGAGAGCAGTTTTTTCAAGCTATCTCCATTATGGGCGTAGTCGATGAAGACCTTGGCTCCATTTTTCTGAGTCAAGACTTCCATTCGGCCAGGAACGCGCGTCTTAGCAATCCCTTTTTGGATATCCTCGAGGCTCGCACCTAGGCGAAGGCAGGCAAGACCTGCAGCCACAGCATTTTCTTGGTTGAAGTGACCAATCAGTTGGATATCATAGTTTCCAGCTAATTTACCAGTGGCTGAGAAGCTGAAAGCTTTGGAGTTTTCAATTTGATTCTCAGACTGGCTACCATAAAAAGTCGTGGTCTTGGTCCTCGACTTGGTCCGCTAAAGACTTGAGAAATGATCCATATCGCTATTGATGACAACAGCTTGGCTATTCTTCATGAGGAGACGTTTGTGGTAGAAATAATCCTCAAAAGTTGGGATGTTCAATCGGTCCAATATGGTCAGGGACTGATGTTGAGAAAAACACCAACGTCAAAAGGTCAGACCGTAAACCCGTTTCACCAGATAAGCTTGACTGGAAACTTCCATAATGAGGTGGGTCCGATCATTGGCTACTGCCTGAGCCATCATGGCAAAAAGATCCAAACTCTCTGGTGTTGTCAGGGTCTGATTTAAAGAAGTTTTTACCATCCAGTGTCGTATTCATGGTAGACAGCATAGCTGGTCGGTGACTTTGTTCCAAAATATGGTAAGCAAAGTAGGCCGCTGTTGTCTTTCCCTTGGTCCCTGTGAAGGCTAATAATTTTAATTGTTTCTCAGGGTGCCCATAAAACTCCATGGCAATTAAGCTCATGGCTTGCTTGATATCATTGACAAGAATGGCAGGGATACCAACTTCATAATCTTTTTCAGAGACATAAAAGCCGAGCCCATTAGAAATAGCCTGTTCCAGGTATTCTTTTTTGAAGTTCGCCCCTTTGACAAAAAAGAGGGTGCTAGCAGACACCTTACGGCTATCATAGCTAATGGCATCAAAACTTGTTCCTTCTAGATGGTAGTAGTATTCACCATTTACTAGAACTTCTCGGAAATTTTGGTCATGTTTTAAAATGTTGAGGGTTTGTTCAATTGTAATCATAAAACTATTGTAAACCGAAAGTCTGAATTTTACAAGTAACATGGAAAAGTTTATAATGAAGAGAAGAAGAAACGAAAGAGGACACCAATGAGTCACGAACAAAATGACCAGCAAGCCCAGATGCTACGCGGGACTGCCTGGATGACAGCCAGCAACTTTATCAGCCGTTTGCTAGGAGCTGCTTATATTATTCCTTGGTATATTTGGATGGGAAAATATGGGCCACAAGCCAATGGTCTTTTTACAATGGGTTACAATATCTATGCTTGGTTTCTCTTGATTTCGACAGCCGGGGTACCCGTAGCTGTTGCTAAGCAAGTAGCCAAGTACAATACCCGGGACCAAGCCGATCATAGCTTTGCTTGATTCGGGGCTTCTTGAAATTTATGGGAATTCTAGGCCTTGGATTTGCCATTCTCATGTATCTTTTGTCTCCTGTCTTTGCGAGTCTTTCAGGTGGGGGAAAAGAGTTGATTCCGATCATGCAGAGCCTTTCTTGGGCTGTCTTGATCTTTCCTTCGATGAGTGTCATTCGGGGATTTTTCCAAGGTTTTAACAACATGAAGCCTTACGCCATTAGCCAGATTGCAGAACAAGTCATCCGGGTCATCTGGATGTTGCTCACGACCTTCTTCATTATGAAGATTGGCTCAGGTGATTACGTGCAGGCTGTGACGCAGTCGACCTTTGCTGCCTTTATCGGTATGGGAGCGAGCCTTCTGGTGCTCTTTTATTACCTTGCAAAGACAGGCTTGCTCTCATCTATTTTTAGAAAGCAAGAGGGAAGTGAAGGAATTGATACTCGGGCGCTCTTGATCGATACGATTCGTGAGGCCATTCCTTTTATCATCACTGGTTCCGCGATTCAGCTCTTTCAAATTGTCGACCAGATGACCTTTATCAATGTCATGTCCTGGTTTACAGATTATAGTCAGAAACAGCTGTTGGTCATGTTTAGTTATTTCTCTGCTAATCCAAACAAAATCACCATGATCTTGATCGCGGTAGCGACTTCGATTGGGGGAGTTGGGATTCCTCTCTTGACAGAGAATTATGTGAAGGGTGACCTAAAAGCGGCTGGGAAGCTCGTACAGGATAACTTGACCATGTTGCTAGCTTTCTTGCTTCCAGCCACCTTTGGTGCAGTAGCAGTCGCAAAACCACTTTATACGGTATTTCTATGGGCAACCAGATGGCTTGGCCTTAGGACTCTTTCATCGTAGCGATGTTACAGACGGTGATTTTGGGTCTTTACACAGTCTTGTCCCCAATGATTCAAGCTCTCTTCCAAAACCGCAAAGCTATTCGCTACTTCCTTTATGGGTGTAGTGGTGAAATTGGTCCTACAAATTCCATTTATTTTGGTCTTTCGTTCTTATGGGCCACTTTTGTCAACGACCATTGCGTTAATGGTGCCAATCGTTCTCATGTATCGGGAGATCCAAACCATTACTCAGTTTAATCGAACCATCGTCTTTAAGCGCACCTTACTTGGTTCTATTCTGACTGTGGTGATGCTACTTGGAGTCTTGATCGCAGGCTTGATTTTGGGCTGGATTTTCCCACCAAATGGCCGTGTATCGAGCATGATTTATATCATCGTCATTGGCGGATTAGGAGTTGTTATCTATGGAGCCTTAGGATTATGGCTACGGTATTTTGACCGCTTTATCGGAGGTCAAGCTGCACGTCTTAGACAAAAATTTCGGATTAAATAAACCTGAGAGGCTGGGACAGAAGTCCTAGCCTCTCAATTATTTTTGGATTGTCGAGCAAGACGCAGTGGTTGAGTGGGCTCTACTACGCTGATTTCATCAGCTTTTACAGCCCTACTCAACTGTGCGGAGGTGGGACGACGAAATCGAATTCTAACGAATGACCGATTTCTGTCCCACTCTCTTTTCTTATAGTTTGAAACTATAGCTAGGTCTTGAAAATGGGAAAACCGCTCTCCTCATAATAGTGATAAAATAGTAATCAGTTAGATTGAATGTTTATCGGAGGGCAATATGAGTAAAAAACGCAATATCAATACGATTTTGGCACAGGCAGGAATCAAGTCGGATCAAGCAACGGGAGCTTTGACGACTCCTTTGCATTTCTCTACGACTTACCAACACCCAGAATTTGGTCAGTCTACAGGTTTTGACTATACCCGTACGAAAAATCCAACACGCGCAACAGCTGAGAAAGACTTTGGCAGCTATCGAAAGTGCAGACTATGCTTTGGCGACAAGCTCTGGAATGTCAGCCATCGTGCTTGCTTTTAGCATTTTCCCTGTTGGTTCAAAAGTCTTAGCCGTTCGTGACCTGTATGGAGGTTCTTTCCGCTGGTTTAACCAACAAGAGCAAGAAGGTCGTTTCTCTTTCACCTATGCCAATACAGAAGAAGAACTGATCCACCATCTAGATAATGATCCGGTGGATGTCCTCTATATTGAAACACCAACCAATCCATTGATGTTGGAATTTGATATTGCTCATTTAGCTAAATTGGCCCATGCAAAAGGTGCTAAAGTAGTGGTGGACAATACCTTCTATAGCCCGATCTATCAACGTCCGATTGAAGAGGGAGCGGATATTGTTCTTCATTCAGCAACCAAGTACCTAGCTGGTCACAACGATGTCTTGTCTGGTGTTGTCGTGACTAATGATGCGGACTTGTATGACAAACTCTTTTACAACTTGAACACGACAGGTGCTGTTCTTTCCCCATTTGACAGCTATCTGCTGATCCGTGGTCTCAAGACGCTCTCTATCCGGATGGAGCGCTCTACAGAGAATGCTCGCAAGGTGGTCGAGTTTTTGAAAACCTCCCCTCAGGTCAAAGAAGTCCTCTACACTGGAAAAGGTGGAATGGTCTCTTTTAAAATTCAAGATGAGAAAAAAATTCCTAACTTGTTGAATTCCCTTCAAGTCTTTACCTTTGCAGAAAGTCTTGGCGGAGTTGAAAGCTTGATCACTTATCCTACCACTCAGACCCATGCGGACATTCCTGCAGAAGTTCGCCATTCATACGGTTTGACAGATGATCTTCTTCGGTTGTCCATCGGAATCGAAGATGCGGATGATTTGATTGAAGATTTGAAACAAGCATTGGAGGCTTAAGATGACCAAATATGATTTCACGACTTTACCGAATCGCTTGACCCACCATACCTACAAGTGGAAAGAAACAGAGACAGATCCAGAAATCATCCCGGCTTGGATCGCGGACATGGATTTTAATGTCATTCCAGAAGTACGAGAAGCGGTGATCGGTTATGCGGACCAAATGGTCTATGGCTACACCTATGCATCGGATAGCCTCTACCAGTCTATCCTTGATTGGGAAAAAGAAGAGCATGGCTATTCCTTTGAAAAGGAAGCTGTCGTCTTTATCGAAGGTGTTGTTCCAGCCATTTCAACAGCTATTCAAGCCTTCACCAAGGAAGGGGATGCTGTCTTAATCAATACACCGGTCTATCCTCCATTTGCCCGAAGTGTCAAACTCAATCGTCGAAAATTGATCGAAAATTCATTAGTTGAAAAGGATGGTCTTTTCCAAATTGATTTTGATCAGCTGGAAAAAGACATTGTGGAGCAAGAGGTGAAACTCTATGTTTTGTGTAATCCGCACAATCCTGGAGGCCGTGTATGGGATCGTGAAGTCTTGGAAAAAATCGGCCACCTCTGTCAAACATGGTGTCCTTCTCGTTTCAGATGAGATCCACCAAGATTTGGCCTTGTTTGGCCACCGTCATACCAGCTTTAACACGGTTGATCCAAGCTTTAAAGACTTTCAGCTTTGATCTTAACCAGTGCAACCAAGACTTTCAATATTGCAGGAACAAAAAATTCCTATGTGGTCATTGAAAATCCAAAGCTTCGTACGGCTTTTAAACAACGGCAATTGGCTAATAATCAACATGAAATCTCAGGCTTGGGCTATATTGCAACAGAAGCGGCTTATCGCCATGGTAAACCTTGGTTGACAGAGCTCAAGCAAGTCTTTGAAAAACACATCGACTATGTGGTAGATGAATTGCATGAAAAGACCAAAATCCGTGTCATGAAGCCCCAAGGAACTTATCTTCTTTGGTTGGACTTTTCAGCCTATCCTTATACCGATGATAAGCTGCATGCTAAAATTCATGACCAAGCCAAATTGATTTTGAACCGTGGAACAGATTTTGGAAAAGAAGGAAACTTGCATGCCCGCCTCAATGTGGCAGCTCCCTTCACCCTCATTGAAGAAATTACCAAACGTTTAGTTGATACTTTTCACAAATAAGTGTTGACTTTCTGTAAGTGAAGGAGTACAATAAACTCGAAATACGGTAGGTGAGGCTACCACAAGGATACGGATGACTACCGCAAAGCAGTGGAGACACTACTCGTTGGTCAACAGTCCTGATCGAAAAGGTCAAGACTAAGCTCATTTCATTGCCTTGCGGAGCTAAAGCTTGGACGGTCAGTTTTTTGAGAGTTTTGATTGAAAAATAAATGACGAGTTTCATGAGTCCTACCGATCGAAGGTAGGACTCTTTTTTATGCCTTACCAAGAAAAGAGAAAGGAGAGAGCTATGATACAAATCGACGATCATCCCGAACCGCACCGAACCAGCCAATCGCTGATTTGTGTCGTAGGGACTCCAAAAGTGATTGGCTCCTGATTGAAAAAGGAGATACCAATGCAAACAAATAAAGAAAGACTCATTGCTGCTCTTCAAGAACCACTTGAAAGCACCTTTGCCACCTACAAAACCAGTGCCCTTGGTTTAGTTGACGATCAAGTAGAAGAAAACCGCGATATTTATGGCGAAAATGTCATCACAAAAGGTCAAGAAGATTCCATGATCAAAAAGATCTACGAATCGATCATCAATCCTTTTACGGTGATTTTGTTGGTCATTGCGCTAGTTTCCTTCATCACCAATGTCTGGCTAGCAAAACCAGGTGAACAGGATCCAACGACCTCCATCATCATTGTGACCTTGGTCCTGATCTCTGGTGGTATCCGCTTCATTCAAGAATTGCGGAGCGACAAAGCAGCTAGCAACTTATCACGTATGATTGTCAATACAGCGACCGTTCTTCGTGATGGATCGGAACAAGAAATTCCGATCGATGAAATCGTCGTAGGAGATGTGATCAAACTGAGTGCCGGCGATATGATTCCAGCAGATGTGGTCTTGATTGATTCCCGTGACTTCTTTGTCCAACAATCTGGCCTCACAGGGGAAAGTGATGCTGTTGAAAAGGTTTGTCTCAGAAAAAGCCGACAGTCAAAATCTAGATAGTCTCTTGAAAGTGAAAGTTTGGCCTTTATGGGGACCAATGTCATCTCCGGACGGGCGACAGCCTTGGTCTTGGTCGTGGGGGATGAAACCATGATGGGAGCTATTGAGCAAACCATCAACACCTATGACGAACCAACCTCATTTGAGAGAGAAATGAATACCATCTCTTGGCTCTTGATTCGGCTCATGTTAGTGATGGTGCCCGTTGTCTTTGTGATCAATGGCCTCACAGATGGTGACTGGTTAGAAGCGGGTGTCTTTGCCCTCAGCGTTGGGGTTGGTTTGACTCCGAAATGCTGCCGATGATTATTACAGCGAGTCTTGCTAAGGGCTCCATCATCATGGCCAAGGAAAAAGTCGTTATCAAAAAACTCAATGCCATCCAAGACCTTGGGGCTATTGATATTTTGTGTACTGATAAGACAGGAACCTTGACCCAAGATGAAATCGTTTTGGAGTATCCGCTTGATATCCATGGCGAATTGGATCTATCAGTCCTTCGCCGAGCTTACTTGAATTCCTATTTCCAAACCGGGCTAAAAAATTTGATGGACCGAGCGATTATCAATCGGACCCAGAAAGAAGCCAAGAAACATGAGATTGTTCGCGATCTGGATCAAACCTTCCATAAGATTGATGAATTGCCCTTTGATTTTGAACGTCGTCGCATGAGTGTCATTGTCAAAGACGAAGACGGTGTGGTCAGCATGGTGACCAAGGGTGCCTTGGAAGAAATGCTTTCTGTATCGACTTATGTTGAGTACAAGGGGGAGATTAAACGCCTGACAGATGAAGTCCGTCAAGAGGTCCTCGCTGAAGTTGCTCAATTAAATGAACAAGGTCTTCGTGTTTTGGGAGTCAGCTACAAAACTGACTTGGACGAAAATGACATCTTTAGTGTTGAAGATGAAGGAGATATGATCCTAACCGGTTATCTTGCCTTTCTTGATCCACCAAAACCTTCTGCAGCTCCAGCGATCAAAGCTCTTGCAGAATATGGGGTAACCACCAAGATCTTAACTGGGGACAATGAAAAGGTCACCCAAGCTGTCTGTGAAAAAGTAGGACTAGATGTCGAGCGGATTCTTTTGGGAAGCGAAATCGATACGATGACAGACCAAGAGTTAGCAGAAGTTGTGGAAACAACAACGGTCTTTGCCAAACTATCACCAGATCAAAAAGCGCGGATCATCCTCTGCCTCAAGAATAATGGCCACAAGGTTGGTTACATGGGAGATGGGATCAACGATGCTCCATCCATGAAGGTCTCAGACGTTGGGATCTCTGTGGATACTGCTGTTGATATCGCCAAAGAAACGGCAGATGTCATCCTTCTGGATAAGGACTTGATGGTCCTTGAAAAAGGTTTGGTTGAAGGCCGCAAGGTCTATGCCAATATGACCAAGTACATCAAGATGACGGTCTCTTCTAACTTCGGGAACATCTTCTCTCTGCTCTTTGCAAGCATCTTTTTGCCTTTCCTTCCAATGGCTCCTGTTCATTTGATTGTGCTCAATCTTATCTATGATCTTTCTTGTATCGCCCTTCCTTTTGACAATGTCGACAAGGAATTCCTCAAGAAACCTCGTATCTGGGAAGCAAACTCTATCATGCGCTTTTATGGCCTGGATTGGTCCAATTTCATCTGTATTTGATATTATTACCTACATGCTTCTTTACTTCCTTGTTGTCCCTATGATTTTAGGTCATGGCTACAACCATGGAGCAGCAGATGCAGCAGCCTTTATCATGGTGTTCCAAACCGGATGGTTTATCGAATCTATGTGGTCTCAAACCATGGTTATTCATATGTTGCGTTCACCAAAACTGCCATTTATCCAAAGTCGTCCAGCCTTCTCAGTCGTGGTGACGACCCTAGCAGCAGCCTTCTTTGTAACCTCCCTTCCATATAGTCCTTTGGCTTCTATCTTGAAGTTGAGCCAACTAAATGGATTGTACTTTGTTCTATTGTTTGCGATTATCGTCCTCTATATGCTGAGTGTGACGGTTGTCAAACGTATCTATATTAAGAAATACAAAGAATGGTTGTAATTGATTGATAGAAAGAGTGAGTCCGAACTTAAAAAATTAAGTGTAAGGGCTCTCTTTTTTTTGTAAAATTTGGTATAATAAGAAGAATGTAAAGTTGGAAATGAAGATTTCCATGTGCTGTGAGTATCAAAGAGGGACTGAAAGAAAGAGTAGAGCTTGACTCCACTTTTATCATAGCTCTTTTTTGGAATAATAACAGCTTAGAAAGAAGGATCTCAAAATGGGAAAATTAGAAGTTATTACACATCCACTGATTCAACACAAATTGTCTATTCTTCGTCGTACAGATACCTCTACGAAGGCCTTTCGTGAATTGGTAGATGAAATTGCTATGTTGATGGGCTACGAAGTGTTGCGTGAATTGCCTCTTGAGGATGTTGAAATTGAAACTCCTATTACCAAAACCGTTCAAAAACAAATCGCAGGGTAAGAAATTGGCTATTGTCCCAATTCTTCGTGCAGGGATTGGGATGGTTGATGGTCTCTTGAGTTTGGTACCAGCTGCTAAGGTTGGCCATATCGGGATGTACCGTGATGAAGAAACCTTGAAACCAGTTGAATACTTGGTGAAATTGCCAGAAGATATTGATCAACGTCGTATCTTTGTAGTAGACCCGATGCTTGCTACGGGTGGATCCGCTATTCTAGCGATTGATTCCTTGAAAAAACGTGGCGCTAGCCATATCAAATTTGTCTGCCTGGTATCAGCGCCAGAAGGGGTGAAAGCTCTTCAAGAAGCTCACCCAGATGTTGATATCTTTACAGCAGCCCTCGATGATCATTTGAATGAACATGGCTACATTGTTCCTGGTCTTGGAGATGCAGGGTGACCGTTTATTCGGTACCAAATAAGAAACCATTCATGATTCGTCCGAAAGGTGCTTAAGATTTGACCTTTTTTGACCATTGGTTTATAATAGCACATATACTTTGAACCTCACGAATCGTGAGAATGAATGGATACTAAAGGAGAAGAATAGATGATTCCAGTAGTTATTGAACAAACCAGTCGTGGAGAACGTTCTTACGATATTTATTCCCGTCTGTTGAAAGATCGAATTATCATGGTAACAGGACCAGTTGAGGACCAAATGGCTAACTCCATTATCGCTCAATTGCTCTTCTTGGATGCCCAAGATAATACAAAAGATATCTATATGTATATCAATACCCCAGGTGGCTCTGTCTCAGCAGGTCTTGCCATCGTAGATACCATGAACTTTATCAAGTCAGATGTCCAAACCATTGTCATGGGGATGGCAGCTTCTATGGGAACTATTATCGCTTCAAGCGGTGCGAAGGGCAAACGCTTCATGTTGCCAAATGCCGAGTACATGATTCACCAACCAATGGGTGGTACTGGTGGTGGTACCCAACAAACCGATATGGCGATTGCAGCAGAACACTTGCTCAAAACACGGAATAACTTGGAAAAAATCCTTGCGGAAAATTCAGGTCAATCCATTGAAAAAGTGCATGCTGATGCTGAACGAGACAATTGGATGAGCGCGCAAGAAACACTTGAATATGGCTTTATTGATGAAATCATGGCCAATAATAAATTGGGACTAAACCATCCTATGGGAAGGTCTCGTCAAGAGGCTGGGACAAAAGTCCTAGCCTCTCAATTATTTTTGGATTGTCGAGCAAAACGCAGTGGTTGAGTGGGCTCTACTACGCTGATTTCATCAGCTTTTACAGCCCTACTCAACTGTGCGGAGGTGGGACGACGAAATCGAATTCTAACGAATTACCGATTTCTGTCCCACTCTCTTTTTTGCTCTCATAAAAGAGTAGTTCTTTTTCTTGAAATTTGATATACTAGTAACAGAACGAGAAAGGGATTGACCATGTTTGAGAAACAAGAAAGAACAGGCTTGATTGTTAAATTGTATTACAATCGAGATGGGAAAAAATTACAATCTGTCGGAGATGTCTTGTACCATTCTAAGAAATGCCGTTATGTCCAATTGTATGTGGACAGTGACAAGGCCGATCAAGTCATGGAAGACTTAAAGAAAGAACGTTATGTCAAAAAGGTCTTGCCTTGCCATCTCAAAGATTTAGATACAGATTTTGTGGGGAGTTTGCAACGATTGGAGACCCCATCTGTGGTCACAGAAGGTTAGAAAACGCAATCATTTGATGGATTGCGCTTTTTTTATTGACAATTGTCAGATAATTCGGTATATTCTTAATGTATTTAATTTAAGATTCATTTAAGGAGATCATTACAAATGAAGAAAAAATTTGCTCTTTCATTTTTAACCATTGCAAGTGTCGCTCTTCTTGCTGCTTGTGGTGAAGTTTCTACTTCAGGTTCAAACACAACTGGTAACGAAATCGGCAAAGAACTAAAAGTCGGTTTTAACTTTGAAAAAACTGGTGAAGTAGCAGCCTACGGTAGTGCCGAACAAAAAGGTGCTCAATTAGCCGTTGATGAAATCAACGCTAAGGGTGGAGCTGACGGTAAGAAGATCGTTGTCACAGATAAAGATAACAAATCTGAAACAGCTGAAGCAGCTACAGTCACTACAAACCTTGTCACTCAATCAAAAGTGAACGCTCTTGTAGGACCTGCAACTTCAGGTGCTACTGCAGCAGCCGTTGCCAATGCTGGTAAAGCAGGTGTGCCATTGGTTACACCATCTGCAACTCAAGATGATTTGACAAAAGGTCAAGAATACCTCTTCCGTGCAACCTTCATCGATAGCTTCCAAGGAAAAATCATTGCCAAATACACAACTGATAACTTGAAAGCGAAGAAAGTCGTTCTTTACTACGATAACTCATCTGACTATGCGAAAGGGATTGCTGAAGCCTTCAAGAAATCTTACAAAGGTGAAATCGTAGCAACTGAAACCTTCCAATCTAAGGATACAGACTTCCAAGCTGCTCTTACAAAAATCAAAGATAAAGACTTCGATGCGATTGTTCTTCCAGGTTACTACACAGAAACTGGTAAGATCGTAAACCAAGCGCGTGGTATGGGAATCAAACAACCAATCATTGGTGGGGATGGATTTAGTGATGCTAAATTCGTTGAACAAGCAACACCTGCTGCAGCTACAGACATCTACTACGTAGCTGGATTCTCTACTGAAGGTGAAATGACTGATAAAGCCAAGAAATTCGTAGAAGCTTACAAAGCGAAATACAATGAAGAACCTTCAATGTTCGCAGCTTTGGCTTATGATTCAGTTTACATGGTTGCAGAAGCATCTAAAGGTGCTAAGAACTCTGTCGAATTGAAAGATAACCTTGCGAAGTTGAAAGACTTGGAAGGTGTGACTGGTACAATGTCAATTGACAAGAACCACAACCCGGTTAAATCAGCTCTTATGATTGGCTTGAAAGATGGTAAAGTCAAATCAGTTGAGTCTGTTAAACCATAATTATCATTTGTTGTTTGTACAAGAGGCTGGGAGAATGAAAATTCCTGGCCTCGCTCTTTATTGTTAGAAAGGATGGTTCAAATGCTCCAGCAATTAGTGAACGGTCTAATCTTGGGAAGTGTCTATGCACTCTTGGCCCTTGGTTATACCATGGTGTATGGAATTATCAAATTGATCAACTTTGCCCATGGGGATATCTACATGGTAGGTGCCTTTATGGGATATTTCTTATTGAACTCGTGGAAAGTAAACTTCTTTGTAGCCTTGCTCCTAGCCATGGTTGGGACAGCTATTTTAGGGGTTGTAATTGAATACCTGGCTTATCGTCCGCTTCGTCATTCGACTCGGATTGCAGCCTTGATCACAGCCATCGGGGTTTCTTTCTTGCTCGAATATGGGATGGTCTTCTTCGTAGGTGCCAATACCCGTTCCTTCCCACAAGTGATTAAAACAGTTCGTTACAACTTCGGTCCTATTTCAATCTCCAATATTCAGTTGATGATCTTGGGAGTGTCTGTTTTCTTGATGGTCGCTCTTCAATTTATTATTCAAAAGACAAAGATGGGGAAAGCCATGCGGGCTGTATCTGTCGATAGTGATGCCGCTCAATTGATGGGGATTAACGTAAACCGTACGATCAGCTTTACCTTTGCTTGGGATCAGCCTTGGCAGGTGCTGGTGGTGTCTTGATTGGTTTGTATTACAACTCGATCGAGCCTTTGATGGGGATGACACCAGGGATCAAAGCCTTTGTCGCAGCCGTTCTTGGAGGAATCGGAATCATTCCAGGTGCTGCCCTAGGTGGATTTGTTATCGGTTTGTTGGAAACCTTCGCTACAGCGATCGGTCTTTCAGACTTCCGTGATGCCATTGTGTATGCCATCTTGATTGTGATCTTGCTCATCCGTCCAGCAGGTATCCTCGGTAAAAATGTGAAAGAGAAGGTGTAAGCCATGAAACAAAATTTAAAAGTGAATTTAGTCTGGCTTGGTCTTTTGGTCGCAGGTTTTGCCTTGATCCAAGTCTTGGTTGCAGCGGGTGTGCTCAACCTCTTCTATATCCAAATTTTAGAACAAATCGGAATTAATATTATCCTTGCAGTTGGCTTGAACCTCATCGTTGGTTTCTCAGGTCAATTCTCACTCGGCCATGCCGGATTTATGGCGATTGGTGCCTACTCTGCAGCTATTCTCGGTTCTAAATCACCAACCTATGGGGCTTTCTTTGGTGCGATGGTTTTAGGTGCTTTGATTGCTGGTGTCGTTGCCTTGATCGTTGGGGTTCCAACCCTTCGTTTGAAAGGGGACTACCTCGCGATTGCGACACTTGGGGTTTCTGAAATCATTCGGATCTTGATCGTCAATGGTGGTACTCTAACAAATGGTGCTGCTGGGATCCTTGGTTTGCCAGCCTTTACAACTTGGCAATTGGTTTACCTCTTTGTTGTCATTACAACGATCTTTACGATTAACTTCTTACGCAGTCCAATTGGACGCTCTACCCTTTCTGTTCGTGAAGATGAAATCGCGGCAGAATCTGTTGGGATAAATACGACCAAGGTCAAAGTCATCGCCTTTGTATTTGGTGCGATCACAGCGGCGATTGCTGGATCTCTCCAAGCTGGCTTTATCGGCTCTGTTGTTCCTAAAGATTACTCTTTCACCAATACCATTAATGTCTTGATCATTGTCGTGTTTGGTGGTTTGGGATCAATGTCAGGAACAGTTGTGGCAGCCATCGTCTTGGGTATCTTGAACATGGTGCTTCAAGACTTCTCAAGTGTCCGTATGATCATTTACTCATTGGCTTTGATTCTCGTGATGATCTTCCGTCCAGGTGGTCTTCTTGGAACATGGGAATTCAGCTTGAAAAAACTACTCTCAAAAAAGGAGGCTAACTAATGGCACTTCTTGAAGTAAAAAATTTAACAAAAAACTTTGGTGGTTTGACAGCCGTTGGGGATGTGACCATGGAACTTAATGAAGGGGAATTGGTTGGTTTGATCGGACCCAACGGTGCCGGGAAAACAACCCTCTTCAACCTCCTAACAGGGGTATATGAACCAAGTGAAGGGACCATTACCTTAGATGGTCAGCTGCTAAATGGAAAAGCACCCTATAAAATCGCTGCTGGTGGTCTGGGACGAACTTTCCAAAATATTCGTCTCTTTAAAGATTTGAGCGTTTTGGACAATGTCTTGATTGCCTTTGCTAATCACCATAAACCACATGTCTTTGCGAGTCTTTTCCGCTTGCCAAGCTATTACAAGAATGAAGAAGCGTTGAAAGCAAAAGCTCTTGAATTGTTAGCGATTTTTGGTCTGGAAAAAGAAGCAGATACCTTGGCCAAAAACTTAGCTTACGGACAACAACGTCACTTGGAGATCGTTCGTGCCCTTGCTACAGAGCCAAAAATCCTCTTCTTGGATGAACCTGCTGCAGGGATGAACCCTCAAGAAACAGCAGAATTGACCCAATTGATCCGTCGCATTCAAAAAGAATTTAATATTACGATCATGCTGATCGAGCACGATATGAGCTTGGTCATGGAAGTAACAGAACGGATTTATGTATTGGAATATGGTCGCTTGATTGCCCATGGTACGCCAGATGAAATCAAGACCAACAAACGCGTAATCGAAGCCTATCTAGGAGGTGAAGCCTAATGTCTATGTTAAAAGTTGAAAATCTTTCTGTACACTATGGCATGATCCAGGCTGTCCGTGATGTCAGTTTCGAGGTAAACGAAGGGGAAGTTGTTTCTCTTATCGGTGCTAACGGTGCTGGGAAAACATCTATTCTTCGTACCATTTCAGGTTTGGTGCGTCCAAGTGCTGGAAAAATTGAGTTTTTGGGTCAGGAGATTCAAAAGGTTCCGGCTCAAAAGATTGTAGCAGCAGGACTCTCTCAAGTTCCAGAAGGCCGCCACGTCTTTCCAGGCTTAACTGTTATGGAAAACTTGGAGATGGGAGCTTTCTTGAAGAAAGATCGAGAAGAAAATCAAGCTAACTTGAAGAAAGTCTTTTCTCGTTTCCCACGTTTGGAAGAACGGAAGAACCAAGATGCAGCAACCCTATCTGGTGGGGAACAACAAATGCTAGCAATGGGTCGTGCACTTATGTCAACGCCAAAACTCTTGCTTCTGGATGAACCTTCTATGGGATTGGCTCCAATCTTTATCCAAGAAATCTTTGATATCATCCAAGATATCCAAAAACAAGGGACAACGGTTCTCTTGATCGAGCAAAATGCCAACAAGGCTCTTGCCATCGCAGACCGCGGTTATGTTTTGGAAACAGGGAAAGTCGTTCTTACTGGAACAGGAAAAGAACTCTTAGCCTCAGAAGAAGTCCGCAAGGCCTACCTTGGTGGATAAGATTTCTAAAGTTTGTTTGAAAAGAAAAGTTAGCTAAACCTTTCTTCGGATTGATGACAAAGATAATTTAGAAACTTTCCTTAGGTGAGTACGGACGTCAGCGAACTTCGACGAAGTTCCATGACTTAGTTTTGAGCCTAAGGTCTCAAAACTCCCGAGTGCTTGAAACAATCATGTTTCTAGCACTTTTCTCACGGCGGAAAGTTTCAATATACTCCCAAATGATTCAAAAAATAGCATAATTTCTATTATGAAGAATTATTAATCTTATATTATAGGAAAGATAGTTTTACAATATTCGAAAGAAAGGTCCTGAAGACCTTTCTTTTTTTCATTTTGTTACTGGCTGAGATTTTTTTCTTAGTAAAATAATTTAAAAATATATAATTTCCTTTATTAATTTGGTAAAAATAAACGTAATTACTAATGACTGAAATGGATTATAAGTTATGCATATAGATCGAAAAATTCAATTGGGTGAATTATATAAGGAACTAAGAATTGCCAGAGGCTTAAAACAAAAGGATGTTGCTAGAAAAGGGATTAAGCATAGCACAATTGTCTAAATTTGAAAATGGGCAAACGATGTTAAGTGCTGATAAATTATTAATAGCGATAGAATCAATCCACATGACTTTTTGAAGAGTTTGGCCATAAATTAAATAATTATGAATTACCTAAAGATATTATTTTAGGTAAGAAGATATCCACTTTATTTTTGAAACAGGATATTAAAGGATTAGAGTATCTATTAACTGAAGTATTACAGAGTGAAGAGACGGATCAATATCAAAAGAATTCAGTCATTTATTATTGAAAAATGCGATTCATTCATTAGATCAAAACTATGAAATAAATATAGAAGATAGAAAAAGTATTGGTAGATTATCTATTTTCAATTGAATCTTGGACATGGTTTGAATTATATGTATTTGGGAAATACCATGACTTTAATTTCTGATGAAGATTTATTATTTTTTTGGAGATCAGCTTGCGGAAAGGACTAAAGATTATAATTTTTCTTAAACACAATTTAAGTTCTTTAAAATTAACGTACATAAATTTAATTGGCGAATTAATTTTTAAGAAAAAAATTGATACTCAAGTTCCATTGTTTATACTCGAGCTAGAAAAGCTTCTTTTTCCCATATGATATGCTAGAAATCATGTTGTTAAAATTTTTTTAAAATTAGTAAATGGTTACTTAAAGTCAAAAAAATTCTAAAAAGGAAATTAAACAATTTATAGAGTCTCTTCGAGTTGTTGGTGATAGTCAACTGATTAATATTTTTAGAGGTAAAATTGGACCAGTTTGGGATACATATAAATTAGGGCAAAAGATCAGATGTATGAGATAGGATATTTCATATTTGAAACTCTGTTAAATATTTAAAATTTAGTAGTAAACTATATTTAGATATAACAATTAAATACTTCGATATTTTGTTAATTCATATAAAAGAAAAAAAGTAATTCTGAAAAAAACTTAAAAATATTTTTTTATTTGAATGAAGTTATGTCTATCAAGTTTCTACTAGAAAGGTATAGCAGATGAAAGTTTTTTTAAGAAATATTTTTTTTAGGAATCTGGTCTTGTCTAGTTTCTTCGATGATTTAGGATCAACTATTTATAATCTTGTTTTTGTAGTTTTTGCAGCAAGTATGGCGAATAGTAAATTGGCGGTTGGTGTAGCAAGTTTTATACAATATATTCCAACGATTTGTGCTCTTTTTATTGCAATGCAGGCTGACAAAACAAAGAATAAGAAATTGTGGTTGCTATTATTAGGATATATACAAGCAGTATTATTTATTATGGTTGCGTTCTTATCGAAAGAAAATTCATGGCTAGTTTTCTCGATTGTATGTTTCATTAACATCCTATCAGATTGTATTGCAGAGTACAGAAGAGGCCTAGTATTACCTATGTTTCAGTCGCACATTCCCGAAGAAGACCTGATGGAAGCGTACTCTTTTGATCAAGTAATTAGTCAAATAACTTTGATTTCTGGTCAAACTTTGGGAGTTTGGTTACTAACGATTTCTCATAATAATTTCTTCTTTTTAGCTACGATAAATGCTATAAGTTTCTTATTATCATCGATGGTATTGCTTAAAATCCAAAGACAATTGACACATCCAGAAGTTAATTATTCACCAGAAAAATGGGTTTATCTCACAACTTAAGAACCTTTACAAAAAAATAGTAAAAAGTATATTTAAATATCAAGAGAAAGTACGTTTTTGGTCTAATGATTTTTTTCAATTTTAGGATTAAATTCGCTAGGCAGTGCTATTTTTAATAATGTACAATTTGAAATTTACAGAAATAACTCCTTTTGGTTTATCTTTTGCTCAGTCGGTGTTTTTTTACTTCAAACAATATTATTTGTTTCAGCCCCTAATTGGTGGAATGACCCCTAATGATTATTTTTTTCTAAACTTTCACTTATTAAAATACTTCAAATAGATAGTGGATTATTAATAGTCATAGGAATATGTGGTTGGATAAATGGTTTGGAAATTATTTCCTTTTAGTGTGTTGGCATTCATGATGTATCTTAGTAGTAAGGTAAATCCCAAATTAAATAGTCTCTTAATGGCAAAACTTCCACCGGATATTCTTGCACAAACTAGTAGTTTTTTTAAGGTTATATCAGTATTATCAATGCCAATAGCAACTATTTTGTTTACAAGTTTATCTATGTGGAACTCTCAGTTTGCCTGGGGTGTATTCTTATTATTATCCATTGTGGTATTTGTACTTTCCTTATTTTCTAATAAATCGGTTACTAGTGACTAAGATTAGTTTACAAGATTTAAATGTTGCATAAAAAGGTACGTGTGTTTGATTTTTCTAAATTTTGAAAACAAGAGAAAACTGCTGAAAGCGTTTGAAATCATTCTTAAAATCAAGTATAATAAAACTAATAAAAGCATAGGAGAACTTGTTATGGCTGTTAAAGATTTTATGACACGTAAAGTGGTTTACATTAGTCCAGATACTACAATTGCCCACGCGGCAGATTTGATGCGCGAACAAGGTTTGCACCGTTTGCCAGTCATTGAAAATCGATAAATTGGTTGGTTTGGTGACAGAAGGTACGATTGCAGAAGCAAGTCCATCTAAAGCAACAAGCTTGTCTATTTTCGAGATGAACTATCTGTTGAACAAGACCAAGGTTAAAGATGTCATGCTTCGCGATGTCATTACCGTCTCTAAATTTGCGAGCTTAGAAGATGCGACCTACCTCATGTATAAGAACAAGGTGGGAATTCTTCCAGTCGTGGACAATGACCAAGTATCCGGTGTCATCACAGACCGTGATATTTTCCGTGCCTTTCCTTGAAGTATCCGGTTATGGAGAAGAAGGAGTTCGTGTTCGCTTTGTGACAGAAGATAAGGTTGGCGTTCTAGAACAAATCATTCACTTGATTGTAGAAGAAGGGTATAACATCGCCAATACAGTCAATATCCCAACCAAAGACGATCGTGTGGTTATCGAAGTTCAAATTGATGGGGTGACAGATCTAGAAGGAATCCGTAGTAAATTTGAAGCCAACGGTTTGAAAGTCGATGAAATCACTCGAACAACCGCAAAAGCTATTTAATAAAAAAATCAGGCTGGATGACAATCCAGTCTGATTTTTGTATAAAGTAACCTAATAAATTCTGTAAAAATAATTATGATTTTATTAATTATGACGTGTATTCTAAGATTTTCCGCCGTGAGAAAAGAGCATGAAACATACTTGTTTCATGCTCTCGGAATTTTTGAGAGTAAAACAGTTTGGGGAACTGTTTTAGCCTGAGCTTAGAAATTAAAAAGCGAAGGGGCTCAAAACTAATTGAATACGGGTCGCGGATTGTATCTTGATTTAGTCATGGAACTTCCTGGATTGCTGAAATCATCCACTGGATAATTTCACCTGACGTCCGTACTCACCTAAGGAAAATCGTAAATAGAAAAAAAAAGCTAGATGAAAATCTAGCCTTATTTTCTATTAACGGGTAATGGGTTGTTTTTCTTTATCTAAAGTAAAGCCTTCGCCGAGAATTTCATGGGCTTCAGAAATGGTGATGAAGGCGAATGGATCGATCTGATTGATGATGTCTTTCATTTGTTTCATCTCATTCCGTGAAACGACACAGTAGACGATATCCAGGTCCTTACGGCTGTAATAGCCCATCCCGCGGATAAAGGTAATCCCGCGACCCAGATCGTCAGATACCTTTTTGGCAATTTCTTCTGGTTTAGAGGTAACGATAAGGAAGCCTTTTCCAGCAAAACCACCTTCTCCAATCAAGTCGATCACAAGGGTGTCAATCAGGATAAAGAAGAGGGTATACATAGCCGTACGGACATCTTGGAAGACAACGACAACAGTTATCAGAACAATGGCATCTACAATCAACATGAGTTTTCCCATACTGAGGGAAGTGTATTTGTTAAAGATGCGAGCGAGGATATCTGTTCCTCCAGTGGTTCCTCCAGCATTGAAGATGATCCCTAGCCCCAAACCAAGGACAACCCCTGAGGCGATACAGGCAAGCAGAATATCTCCTTTAAAGGCGTCAAAGATGAAGTGATGGTAGCGGTGGCTAAGGGGCATGGCCTCAAAAATTGCCATCCATGCCGAAACCGAGAAAGTCCCAAGTAAGCTCAGATAAAGAGATTTCTTGCCCAGCAGTTTCCAAGCCAGAACGAAGAGAGGGATATTGATCAGCAAGTTCATCAGGGATACGGGGACTTTAAGAGGTAATAGGTGATCAAGGTAATCCCTGTTGCTCCTCCTTCATAGAAGTGAAAGGGAATGACCAAAAAATAGATCCCAAATGAAAAAATGCCGGCCCCCAAGATGATAGCCAGAATATCTTTAAATTTAAACATGATAGGTTGTCTCCTAAAACTTTATAAGAACATTGTAACAAAAAAGTGAAAAAATGAAAATGACTTTGAAAAATTTTCTCTCCTAAAATACAAGATTTTTACCCTTATTTTTGGTAAAATAAAAAGAAGAAAACTAGAAAGAGGATACTATGGTAAACGGTACATTAATTTCATTTGAAGGTCCAGAAGGAGCGGGGAAATCATCGGTCCTAGAAGCCGTTTTGCCTCTACTTGAAGAAAAAGGAATTCCTTTTATTACAACCCGTGAACCAGGCGGTGTAGACATTGCAGAAAAGATCCGCCAAGTCATTTTAGATCCAGACCATACTAGTATGGATGCCAAGACCGAGTTGTTGCTCTATATTGCTAGTCGCCGGCAGCATTTGGTGGAACGTGTCTTGCCAGCCCTTGCAGCTGGGAAAATTGTCTTGATGGACCGCTTTATTGATAGCTCGGTCGCTTATCAAGGGTATGGTCGCGGTCTGAGTGTGGAAGATATCGAGTGGCTCAATCAATTCGCGACAGATGGTCTTAAACCAGATCTCACCCTTTACTTTGATCTGGATGTTGAAGAAGGGCTCGCCCGAATTGCCAAAAACCAAGAGCGGGAAGTCAATCGTTTGGATTTGGAAGGATTGGAGCTTCACCAAAAAGTCAGACAAGGTTATTTGGCCCTGTATGAAAAGGAACCAGAGCGCATTGTGAAAATCGATGCCAGTCAATCCTTTGAAGCAGTCTTTGCGGATGTCTTGGCTGTTTTAGAAAATCGCTTGGGGATATTGAAATGAAGCTAGAAGAGATCCAACAGCTCCAGCCAGAATTGGTGGAGCGCTTCACCCAGATCTTAGAACACAAACAGCTCAGTCATGCTTATCTCTTTACGGGTTCTTTTGCCAGTTTTGAGATGGCCCTCTTGCTAGCTCAAAGTCAATTTTGCGAAGATTTGCAGGGAGTCTGGCCTTGTGGCAAATGCCGTTCCTGCCGCTTGATTGCTGAAGAAGAATTCTCAGACGTGAAGATCGTGCGTCCAGTCAACCAGATCATAAAGACTGATCGTATTCGCTCGCTCGTTCAAGACTTTTCTCAATCCGGGTTTGAAGGAAGTCGGCAGGTCTTTATCGTCCAAGATGCGGACAAGATGCACACCAATGCAGCGAATTCTCTCTTAAAGGTTATGGAAGAGCCCCAGAGTGAGATCTATCTCTTCTTGTTGACATCCGATGAAAACTTGATTTTACCAACCATCAAGAGTCGTGCCCAGCAGGTCCATTTTCCCAAAAAGCAAGCCTACCTTACCGAACGTCTAGAAAAAGAAGGTTTGATTAAATCGCAGGCAAGTCTAGTAGCTCGATTTAGTTTTAGTCTTGAAGAGGCAGAGCAGCAAAAAAAGAATGCTACTTTTTTTGAGTTGGCGAAAGTTTGTAATCAGTTCATCGAACGTTGTCACTCCAATTTGAATAGCGCCTATTTGGAAGTGACTCGATTGGTGAGCTTAGCAGATGATAAGGAAAAACAAAGCCAAGCCTTTCGATTGATGGAGTTGGCTTTAGAAGAGCAGTTGCGCTTGAGCAGATCCCAGCAGCTGCTGGAAAAATTGAGTCTTGCTCGCACCATGTGGAAGGCCAATGTTTCTTTTCAAAATGCTCTAGAATATATGGTTTTGAGCTTAGAAAGTTAAGGAGTCAGAATGAATAAAAAAAGAATTATTTGATGCTTTAGACGGCTTTTTCTCAGAATTTGTTGGTCACCTTGGCTGAAGTCGAAGCCATCAAGAAAAAAATTTGAAACAAGTCATCGAAGAAAAATACAGCTCTTCGCTTAGAAAAATGATAAATTGAGAGAGCGTTTGGGGAAGTTGAGAAGACTTCATCCGCAAAGTCACAACACCATGGTCGTGAAAAATTTGCAACGTATTTACAACGACGGTTTTTCATATTTGCACTTATTCCTACGGTCAACGCCGTGAGAACGATGAAGAGTGTATGTTTTGTGACGAGTTGTTATTTAGGAGTAAGCATGCAGATCCAACGAAGTTTTAAAGGGGAAAAAGAAAACAGGGGTGCTCTACCTGGTCCCAACACCGATCGGCAATCGTGAGGATATGAGTTACCGCATGGTCCAGACCTTAAAGGATGTGGACTTGATCGCAGCTGAGGATACCAGAAATACAGGCCTCTTGCTCAAGCATTTTGAGATTACGACTCCCCAGACTAGCTTTTCATGAGCACAATGCCCATGGAGAAAAATTCCAGATCTGATCGCCCATTTAGAATCTGGAAAAGGATTTGGCGCAGGTCTCAGATGCAGGACTCCCTAGTATCTCTGACCCTGGTCATGATTTGGTCAAGGCAGCGATTGAACGCGAGATTCCTGTCGTAGCTGTTCCTGGTCCCTAGTGCAGGGATTACAGGTTTGATTGCCAGTGGCCTAGCCCCTCAACCTCATATTTTTTATGGATTTCTGCCTCGCAAAGAGGGGCAACAAAAGGCCTTTTTCCAAGAAAAAGTGGCCTATCCGGAGACCCAGATCTTTTATGAGTCGCCCCATCGGGTGAAGGCAACCTTAGAGAATATGTTGGCTGTCTATGGGGATCGTCCGGTCGTCTTGGTTCGTGAATTAACCAAGATCTACGAAGAATATACTCGTGGCAGTATTTCTGAGTTAGTCGCATTTCTTGAAGAAAATCCCCTCAAAGGGGAGTGCCTCTTGATCGTCGAAGGAGCCAAGGAAGAAGAGCTAGACCTAGAAGAGGTCGACTTGATCCAAGAGATCGATACCTTGGTCCAAGAGGGCATGAAGAAGAATCAAGCAATCAAACAGGTCGCCAAACAATACGGCCTGCAAAAGAGTGAGCTCTATGCTCGTTACCATCAAGACTAGGAAAGGTTGGAAGCAGGATGGAAATTAGAATGGCTTATCCCAACGAGATCAAGCGAATTATGGAAATCATCCAAGATGCCAAGGAAAGCCTGGCTCAAAGACAGGTCGACCAGTGGCAGGATGGCTATCCAGATGAAGAGATCATTTTTGAAGATATTCTAGAAAGTCGTGGCTATGTGGCCGTTGAAGATCAGGAAGTCGTCGCCTATGCAGCCGTCCACAAGGGAAATGAAGCGGCCTATAATGAGATTTATGATGGCAAGTGGGAGCATGACAATTATATGTATGTCACTTTTCACCGTGTCGCTGTAGCCAAAGAAGCTGCTGGGAAAGGGGTGGCTCAGACCTTCCTTCAAGGTTTAATCGAAGGAGAAAAAGGGCCAGATTTCCGTTGCGATACCCACCCGGATAATCTGGTCATGCAACATTTGCTTGAAAAATTGGGCTACCATTATTGTGGAAAGGTCCCTATTGATGGAGTCCGTCTGGCTTATCAAAAGATCAAACGAAAAGCAGAAACTAGTCTATTCCAAGTGGTCTCAGAAGAGGACCGCTGGGACCAAAGAGCAGAAGCAGCCTACAATGACTCTCTATCTTAAACAATTTTATGAAAGCCCTATGGGGCTTCTTTCGATCATTGTCAGTGAAGAAGGCCTTGTAGAGCTTGATTTTTATGATCCGAAAGAGGATGCTCCTGATCCCTATGGGGCGCTGGAACAGATCCATCCCTACCATGATAAGGTAAAGGAGTGGTTGGATCACTATTTTGCTGGGGAGCCAATCGCTATCAGCTTTCCACTAGCACCGCAAGGGACAGCCTTTCAAGAGCGGGTGTGGCAGTTATTGCGAGAGATCCCATATGGTGAGACCAGGACCTATGGCCAGCTTGCCCAGGTTCTTTCTTGTGGTTCAGCCCAGGCCGTAGGACAGGCTGTCGGACGCAATCCCTTGACGATCTTAGTCCCTTGTCACCGTGTGATGGGAAAAGATGGACAACTGACGGGCTACGCGTCTGGACTCGATCGCAAACGCTGGCTCTTACAACACGAAGGAATTACCTGGAAGGAGAAGTGAAATCGATGTATACCTTTATTGAATATCCAAAATGTTCGACTTGTCGAAAGGCTAAATCAGAATTGGACGGTCTCCAATGTGAGTTTCAGAGCCAAAACATTGTCACAGAAACACCGACTAGTCAAGAATTGCAAGACTGGATGGCAGCGTCTGGCCTACCGATCAAGTCTTTTCTTCAATACTAGCGGGAATGAAATACCGTGAACTCGGTTTGAAAGATAAGGTGGATCAACTGACAGTGAAAGAAGCAGCGGATCTCCTTGCTTCAGACGGTATGCTGATCAAGCGGCCTCTGCTTGTCAAAAGACGGAAAAAGTGGTTCAAGTGGGCTACCGGAAACCATACGCAGACTTAGATTTGTAAAAAGAAAAGGGAGTTGGGACTCCCTTTTTCATTTTGAGTTGAAGATGATATAATCATACGAGTGAAATCAATGAAAGAGAGTCAAGCATGAGTATTTTAGAAGTGAAAAATTTGAGTCACGGTTTTGGGGACCGTGCGATTTTTTTGAGGATGTGTCCTTCCGTTTGCTAAAGGGAGAGCATATCGGTCTTGTCGGGGCCAATGGTGAGGGAAAATCGACCTTCATGAGCATCGTGACTGGTAAGATGCAACCTGACGAAGGAAAGGTGGAGTGGTCTAAGTATGTGACGGCAGGTTACCTGGATCAGCATTCGGTCTTAGAAGAAGGACAAACGGTTCGCGATGTCTTACGGACCGCTTTTTGATGAGTTGTTCACAGCTGAAGCTCGCATCAATGACCTCTATATGGCCATGGCGGAAGAGGGAGCCGATGTCGATGCTCTGATGGAAGAGGTAGGAGAACTCCAAGAGCGTCTAGAAAGTCGTGATTTTTATACCTTGGATGCCAAGATTGATGAAGTGGCGCGTGCTCTTGGGGTCATGGACTTTGGCATGGACACGGATGTGACCTCCTTGTCAGGTGGGCAACGGACCAAGGTCCTCTTGGCCAAACTCTCCTTGAAAAACCAGATATCTTGCTACTAGACGAGCCGACCAACTACTTGGATGCAGAGCACATCGATTGGCTCAAGCGCTATTTGCAGAAATTATGAAAATGCCTTTGTCCTCATTTCCCACGATATTCCTTTCTTGAACGATGTGATCAATATCGTCTACCATGTGGAAAATCAGCAGTTAACCCGCTATTCCGGAGACTACTACCAATTCCTTGAAGTCTATGAAATGAAGAAATCGCAATTGAAGCGGCTTATGAGCGCCAGCAAAAAGAGATTGCTGATTTGAAAGATTTCGTAGCCCGCAATAAGGCGCGTGTGGCTACACGGAATATGGCCATGTCTCGTCAGAAGAAGTTGGACAAGATGGAACTCATTGAGTTGCAAAGTGAGAAACCAAAGCCATCCTTTGAATTTAAAAATGCCCGGACTCCTGGACGCTTTATCTTCCAGGCCAAGGATCTTCAGATTGGCTATGATCGTCCTTTAACCAAGCCTTTGAACCTAACCTTTGAACGCAATCAAAAGGTGGCCATCATCGGGGCCAACGGGATCGGAAAAACCACTCTCTTGAAGAGCTTGCTGGGAATCATCCCACCGATCGCTGGAGAAGTAGAGCGGGGAGATTACCTAGAGCTTGGCTATTTCGAGCAAGAGGTCGAAGGGGGCAATCGCCAGACACCGCTTGAAGCAGTCTGGAATGCCTTTCCGGCTCTCAACCAAGCAGAAGTCCGTGCAGCTCTTGCCCGCTGTGGCTTGACCACCAAACATATCGAGAGCCAAATCCAGGTGCTATCCGGTGGAGAGCAAGCCAAGGTACGCTTCTGTCTCTTGATGAATCGTGAAAACAATGTCTTGGTACTAGACGAGCCGACCAACCACTTGGATGTGGATGCCAAAGATGAATTGAAACGGGCTCTGAAAGAGTACAAGGGATCGATCCTCATGGTTTGCCACGAGCCAGACTTCTATGAAGGCTGGATGGACCAAATCTGGGACTTTAATGAATTGACTTAAAGACAAAAAGAGAACCGCATGGTTCTCTTTTCAGATTCTTCTTAGAAACTTTCTTTAGGTGAGTACGGACGTTAGGTGAAATTATCCAGTGGATGATTTCAGCAATCCAGGAAGTTCCATGACTAATTATTGAGCCTAAGGTCTCGAAATACATTCCGTGAGTGCCTGAAACAAATCTGTTTCAGGCACTTTTCTCATGCGGAAAGTTTCAGTAGATGAATGACTTAAAATAATTAGAATTCATTTGTTTTTACCAATGAATCTATTAGCTAAAGTTTTTATGTAAAAATGTTTATCAATATTTGTAAAAAAGAGAACCGTTTGGTTCTCTTTTCATTATTTCTTGAAATTGTAGTCTTTTAAGATCTCGATTTTTTCAATCTTGATGTCTGTTTTTGGTTTGTCCTTATCATCGGTTTCGGCAGATGCGATTTTATCGACCACATCCATGCCATCGATCACTTGGCCAAAGACAGTGTAGTTACCACCATCGAGGGTTGGATTTCCACCATTTTTATAAGCATCGATGATCTTAGCTGGGAAGCGGTCAGTTGGGAGTTTACTTGAAATATCATCCTTATTTTGGTTGATATAGAATTGACTACCATTGGTATTTGGACCAGAATTGGCCATGGCAAGGGCTCCACGAAGGTTGTAAAGGTATGGAGAATACTCATTCTCAAAACCAGTACCTGAATCTTTGGATTTGTCTTTGCCCTTCCAGATAGATTCGCCACCCGTACCGTCTCCTTTAGGATCCCCAGTTTGGATCATAAAGTTGTTAATGACACGGTGGAAAAGTAAGCCATTGTAGTAGCCTTCTTTTGCGTGGGTCAAGAAGTTTTCAACTGCAAGTGGGGCATATTTAGGGAAGAGCTTCACAGTGATATCGCCTTCAGTTGTTGTGATTTTAACCTCTGCTTCGTCTTCAGCCACATCAGTTGAGAGTTGTGGGAAGACGGCATTTTCATTGGTCATGGCATCGTTAAATCTTTGCGCAGTTGTTCTAATTTCTTTTGTTCTTCTTCAATTTTCTTTTGATCTTTTTCACTAGAGCTAGAAGTTGCTGTCTGCTCTGTCTTTTCTTTGCTTGAGCTTGAAGAGTTAGCGTCAGTCTTATTAGACGAACAAGCTGTCAAAGCCAAGCCGGAAAATAATAGTAGTGCGATTAATTTTTTCATATTCTTCCTTTCCAACATAGTTGTCTTTCTCTATTGTACCTTAATTTTGCGATACTTTCAAATCTGGATAAAATTTAAGGCGAAAACACTATTCTGAAAATTTGCAGAAAATAGATGAAAGTATTTCCGAATTCCTGTATAATAGGATGACTACAGGAGAACGATCATCAAAAAATGAAATCATCACATTTTGCGAGAGCCCTTTGGTTTGGTATCCTAGGTGCTCTCTTTTTTGCATTTACCTTTATTTTTAATCGAAGCATGAACCTGGCAGGTGGTTCCTGGATGTGGAGTGCTAGTTTGCGCTACCTTTTTAGTTTGCCCATGATGGCCGTTTTAGTCTGGCAGAAAGGCGAGTTGAAGGGTGTCTTGTCAGCAATTGCACGAGCCCTGTGGACTTGGTTGCTCTGGAGTACGGTCGGCTTTGGTCTCTTTTATGCGCCTTTATCGATGGCTTCTATCTATGGAGAATCATGGTTTGTTGCTGCGACCTGGCAGATTACGATTTTAGCTGGTCTCCTTCTGACCCCACTTTTTGGCCAAAAGATTCCAAGAAAACAGTTAGGAATGACTTTACTGATTTTGTTAGGAATCGTATTGATTCAAATTCCATATTTTGGACGAGGTCTCGGAGAAGGCGTGGTGCGAGCTAGTATCTTAATTTTGATCGCTGCTTTTTCCTATCCATTGGGAAATCGCAAGATGCTGGTTCATTGTAAAGAAGAACAATTATCAACGACCCAACGGGTCTTTGGGATGACCTTAATGAGTGTTCCTTTTTGGTTGCTCTTATCCGTCTTTGCAGGAGTAGATGCAGGCTTGCCATCAGGTGGACAAATGCTCCAATCCTTGATCGTAGCTGTATTTTCAGGAGTCATCGCGACCATGCTCTTCTTTGAAGCAACCAACTTGGTGAAACACAACCATCAGCAGTTAGCAGTTGTTGAAGCTACCCAGGCTGGCGAGGTCCTCTTCACCCTATTTGGAGGCTGTCTCTTTTCTAGGGAGATCAGATCCCAACCCCACTAGGATTTTTAGGGGTCTTTCATTGTGATCATCGGTATAGTAGGGAAATAGTCTGATGACTTCTTCAGAATAGATAGTGGTAGAAAAGTAGAACTTAAAAGATGATATTGCGGTTCAGTCTATCAATGCTAACACCCACGAGGGTGTTTTCTTTTTGGTCTAAATCACTAATTAAGAAGGAAGTTGCGTAGAGATGGAAAATTCGGTATGATGGGAGGTAAGTTGATTTGGTGGAAATGAGGTTATTAAAAATTATATGAGTAGTGTCTTTAGAAAAGGAAAACGTTAGTCATTACTTATAAAAAAAGGTGGAGCAGGAAATGAAAAAAATGGAAAAATTGTGGTTTTACTTCTAATATCTATTCTATCTATCTCAATTATTGTCTATCAGAAAAGTATAGACCTTCAAAAATAATGAACATAAAAATTAAATGGGAAAAAGTATGATGCAGGATCGATTAAAGAATTACACTATCTTGATAAAGAGAAACGAGTTATCTCTTTTCGAGCATCAAAAAAATTTCATTACCTATAGTGGATGGGCATCAATTGGTGATCGTTATTAGTATTAAAAAACACGCTATGCAAGTAACGAAGGAATAGATGAAAACCTCCAAAAAGGGTGGACTTGGTATGCGATTGTTTACGATCTAGATCACCTAGATAAAAAAACCTGAGAAGGTTGATCTTTACCAAGTTGTTAAGAATTATGATAAAAACTTTTATTTAAAAAAATCAAGGGACCATCATAATCGAAGATGGGAAGGAATATTTATTGTTGAACTCCAACATTATGAAAAAAAGAACAAAATCACCGTTAAAATGGACTTAGCTTCCAATAAAAATAGTGGGTGAAACGACAGAAGAACTCTTCAGAACAAATTATCCTACTAGTAATAATATTTCATCACTTGGAGACGCCATCAATAATAGTAATGTATATAATCGAAGCGATTTCTTTATCTTCTCTTATCCATATTGTAACTGTATAAATTTTGAAAAGGACTACCCTAAGTTTATTCAGTTAGGAAAGGCTAATAAAGAAGATAAAATGGTAGTGGCATTTCGGAAGAAAAAAATATCAGTTGAAGAATCCTACCAAATGCTCAGACATTGGTTTGCGCCACTTGGTCAAGATAAATTAGAAGTGATTGGAACAAATGAAAGTAATGATGGAGAGAAGCAAACCAAGGTATTAGAGACCTATCAAGAGTTTGCGGAATGGACTCATCTTGAAAGAGATTGGTAAGGATACAGTCTAGTTTTTTTAAAAAGAAAGATGAAAAGGATGCCTACTATTTCAGATATACTAGAAAAATTCTACGCTGATCACGAGGTGAAACCCTATATTTCGCCTGAGAGGGATTTTGAAGCTTGGTTGTTGGATCCCAAGCCCGTTTCTAAACGAAATATGGAGCTCCTTCGAGATGGCTTGCTTGCAGGGGATATCATTCTCTTGTGGCGGATCAATTTTGGAACCTTTACGACAGAGACTTGGTTTCCTAAGTACTTCGAATATACTTATGGGATTCATGCTTCGGAACACTTGAAGGTTTTGGTGGATAAGGGCTATGCTTTTATCGAATCCGCTTTTGATTCACTGGACCATATCAATGCGACCATGAAAAAAGCCATTTTCAAAAAGAAGGGAGTCGCGGGTTTGTCCAAGATGAAAGCGGCCGATTTGAACCAAGCTTTGTCTGATCATTTTACGGAGGAAGAACTGGCGGAGCAGTTCACAATTCGGGGTTATCAGTTGACGGACAAAGGAAAGCAAGCGCTGAAAGACTATCAAGCCATCATTGACTGCCACCCCAAGAAAAACATCTAAAGCAGTGCCTACTCGGTGCTGTTTTTTACTTTATGCTGCAAATGTTCGGAAATGATTTTACTAGAGAACTGGCTTGGAAATGTGATATAATAAAGGTTATGGCAAACAATAATCAATCAAAAAAAACACGGTCGACGAGACGACTGTCCAAAGCAGAATTAGAAAGAAAAAAAGCAATTCACCGCATGATTGTGACCATTCTGATTAGTCTGGTTTTAGTCTTTGCGGCCTTGAAATTGGGAGCAGTAGGGGTCTTGGCCTACAACTTAATCCGACTGTTTGTTGGGAGTTTGGCTTACTTGGCTATTTAGCGACCTTTTTCTACCTCTATGCCTTTAAATGGCTGGACAAACACGAAGGGGTGATTTCAGGATTCCTAAGCTTCTTTGCTGGACTTCTCTTGATGTTTCAGGCCTTCTTTGTATCCTCCCTTCATTTAGACAATAATGGGATCAAGGTCACCTTTTCAAGAATCATGGCAGACTTGATTCATCTGCGGGTGGAGAGTTTTGCTGGTGGTGGTATGATCGGTGCCCTTCTTTATGCTCCGATTTCCTTCCTCTTTTCAAATATTGGCTCTTATTTTATTGGCCTTCTCTTTATTGGATTGGGGATTCTCTTGATGAGTCCTTACTCCATCTATGATTTGTTTGAAAAGGGGTCGGAAGCCTTCCATGCTTCTATGGAAAAACGCAAAGAACGTCGCGAACAGAAATTCCTTGAAAAGGAAGCGAGAGCTGCTGAGGAAGCTGCGGCAGCTGAAAGAGAGCAAGAAGAAGCAAGTGCAGTTCTTCCAACTCCCCTTTCAATGGAAGGGCATCCTGTAGATCCTGAAACGGGAGAGGTGCTGGCGGAGCAGCCGTTCACAGAGTCTTTCCCAGAAGCAGAAATTGTTGCACCAGCAACACCAGAAATCTACCTGCCAGATGAAGAATGGCCTGAAGAGCCTGAAGCGTACGAAGAGCTTCCAGTAGCCGAAGAATTCGAGGACGATGGGGAAGAAGTTCAAGTGGATTTCACACCTAAGGAATTGCTTCAATACAAGCTTCCAACCATTGATCTCTTCGCACCTGACAAGCCGAAAAATCAATCCAAAGAGAAAAACATCGTTCGCCAGAACATCCGCATTTTGGAAGAGACCTTTGCAAGCTTCAATATCAAGGCGACAGTGGAGCGGGCAGAAATCGGTCCTTCTGTTACCAAATATGAAGTCAAGCCAGCTGTCGGTGTGCGGGTCAATCGCATTTCGAACCTAGCAGATGATTTGGCCTTGGCTCTAGCAGCCAAGGATGTGCGGATTGAAGCACCGATTCCAGGGAAGTCTCTGGTCGGGATTGAAGTGCCCAACTCAGAGATTGCGACCGTTTCCTTCCGTGAATTGTGGGAGCAGTCCAAAACAGACCCGGCTAAACTCCTTGAGATTCCTCTTGGGAAGGCTGTAGATGGTTCAGCTCGGACTTTCGATTTGGCTCGGATGCCCCACCTCTTGGTAGCGGGTTCTACTGGATCTGGTAAGTCAGTAGCGGTCAATGGGATTATTTCGAGTATCTTGATGAAGGCTCGTCCGGACGAAGTCAAGTTTATGATGGTCGATCCAAAGATGGTGGAGCTTTCTGTCTACAATGATATTCCACACCTCTTGATTCCGGTTGTGACCAACCCACGCAAGGCCAGTCGGGCCCTGCAAAAAGTTGTCGATGAGATGGAAAATCGCTATGAGCTCTTTTCGAAAGTGGGTGCTCGTAATATTGCTGGCTTTAATGCCAAGGTTGCTGAGTACAATGCCCAGTCTGAGATGAAGCAAGTGCCCCTTCCATTGATTGTGGTCATTGTCGACGAGTTGGCAGACTTGATGATGGTCGCAAGTAAAGAAGTGGAAGATGCTATTATTCGCCTTGGACAGAAGGCGCGTGCAGCAGGGATCCACATGATCTTGGCGACCCAACGGCCATCGGTTGACGTTATCTCAGGTTTGATCAAGGCCAATGTGCCTTCCCGTGTCGCTTTTGCGGTATCATCCGGGACCGACTCACGGACCATCTTGGATGAAAATGGAGCGGAGAAATTGCTCGGTCGCGGAGACATGCTCTTTAAACCGATCGATGAAAATCATCCGATCCGTCTGCAGGGCTCCTTTATCTCTGATGATGATGTGGAGCGGATTGTCAACTTCGTCAAAGAACAAGCTGAAGCGGATTATGATGATGCCTTCGATCCAGGTGAAGTATCTGAGTCAGACTTTGATGGAGGTATGGGTGGCTCAGACGAAGGCGATCCACTCTTTGAAGAGGCCAAAAAGCGCTCGTCATCGAGACCCAAAAAGCCAGTGCTTCGATGATCCAGCGCCGCTTATCGGTTGGTTTTAATCGGGCGACTCGCCTCATGGAAGAGTTGGAAGCAGCGGGTGTGATTGGACCAGCTGAAGGGACCAAGCCTCGAAAAGTATTGCAACAATCATAAGGATAGGGAAAAAGGGCATATGCCCCACTCCCTTTTCTTTTTATAGAAAATAGAAAGTAGGACCAGATGAAGTTAGACACGATTCATCATATTGCCATCATTGGACGGGATCGCGACGCCATGTTGCACTTTTATGTGGACCAGTTGGGCTTTGCGATTGTCAGTGAGTATGACCGTCCCGAACGCGGAGATATCTTGATCAATCTCCGTCAGGGGGAGCTGACTTTAGAACTCTTTATCAAACCGAAGGCCCCAGAACGGCCTAAGCTCCCCTTGCCCGAGCATGCGGGACTGCGTCATCTGGCCTTTAAAGTGGACGATGTAGAGACCTATCTAGCTAGATTGGATCAGCTAGGTATTGAGAATACAGGCCTTCGCTATGATGACTTTGATGGCAAGAAGATGGCATTTTTCTTCGATCCAGAAGGATTGCCCTTGGAAATACATGAGTGAGGAAAGCAATGGTTAGATTAGAAGGACTCAGTCAGGAAGAAGTAGCGAAAAAGATCCAAGAGGGCAAGCAAAATAAGGTCACGATTAAGACAGAAAAAAGTATTGGGCAGATCATTCGAGATAATGTCTTTACCTACTTTAATCTGATTTCCTGGTCTTAGCGTTCTTGCTGGTTGCAGTGAAGTCTTGGAACAATCTCTTGTTTGTCCCGATTGTCGTGGTCAACTCCTTGGTTGGAATTGTGCAGGAAGTCCGCTCTCGACGGATCTTGCGTCAGATGCAATTTCTGCATATGAGTGAAGCGATCGTTCTTCGCAAAGGAAAAGAAGTCGCTCTACCTATCGACCAGCTGGTGGAGGGCGATCTAGTTCGCTTTCAAGCTGGAGACCAGATCTATGCGGATGGGATTTTGCTGGAGGGCGAGCTAAAAGTCGATGAATCGCAATTGACAGGTGAAGCTGATGAGGTCAAAAAAGGAGCGCAAGACGCACTCATGTCAGGTAGTTTTGTGATCGCTGGTCAAGGACTGGCGCGATTGGAAAAAGTTGGGAACGAGTCCTACATCAACCAATTGAGCCTGGAAGCCAAGCAGGTCAAGTCTCATGAGGAGTCCGATATGGTCCATGCGGTCAACCGAATCGTGGGGATCATTGGTCTCCTTATCATTCCGCTAGGCTCGCTCCTTTTTCTTCGTAGCTATATCAGCCTAGGCGATAGCCTCAAGCTCAGTGTGACTTCAACAGTCGGGGCCTTGATCGGGATGATTCCAGAAGGCTTGTATCTCTTGATGACCTTGGCACTGGCTCTGGGGGCTGTCAGATTAGCCAAGGAAAAGGTTCTGCTCAATAGCATGAAGGGGATTGAGACCTTATCGCGCGTGGATGTCCTTTGTGTCGATAAGACAGGGACTATTACAGAGCCAGGTATGGAAGTGACAGCGATTCGTCCAGTTAAAGACGCTCAAGACTTGGAAGCTCTAGCTCAGTATGTAGAGGCTAGTATGGATCAAAACGATACCATGGATGCCATCCGAAATTTCACAAGACACCAGTAAGCCAGCCATGGAAGGCTCTCGACATTCAGCCCTTTACGTCCAAGAAAAAATATGGGGCCATTGCCTTTGAATCTGGGATCTATGTATTAGGGGCACCAGAATTTGTTTTACGAGAGGGCTTTTCTGAGCTTGAACAAGAGATAGCTCCTGCTACTCAGGCAGGCAATCGGGTCTTGGCCTTTGGGAAATATCGGGGAGATCACCTGAGAGAGACTTTAGAGGCTCCTGTAGACTTGGTGGCCTGGATTATTCTCTCCAATCCGTTGAGAAAAAATGCCAAAGAAACCTTCGCCTACTTTAAACAACAAGGAGTGACTATTAAGGTCATTTCAGGAGACAACCCAGCTACGGTCTCAGCTATTGCACAAAAAGCAGGCATTGAAGGAGCAGAGGATCTAATCGATGCCAGAACCTTACTGACGGAAGAAGATTTGCACCAAGCGGCGAGTCAATATACGGTCTTTGGACGAGTGACACCAGAGCAAAAGAAAAGCCTTGTAGAAGGCTTGCAGGCAAAGGGGCATAAAGTCGCCATGACTGGAGATGGCGTCAACGATATTCTGGCTCTCAAAACAGCGGATTGTAGTATTGCGATGGAATCTGGAAATGATGCGACCAAAAAGATGGCGCAAGTGGTTTTACTGGATTCTGACTTGGGAAGATGCCGTCCATCGTGGCAGAAGGGCGACGGGTGGTCAATAATATTCAACGATCAGCCAGTCTCTTTTTGATCAAGAATATCTTTTCTATTTTGTTGGCTATCTCAGTGACGCTCTTAGCCTTTACCTATCCCATCATGCCGTCGCAGATGTCCTTGATCAGTGGCTTTACGATTGGGATTCCAGGATTCTTCCTAGCGCTTGAGCCCAATAGCGAGCGCATCAAAGGGCGCTTTATCGAAACGGTCTTTAAAAATGCGCTACCTGCTGCCTTGACGGATTTTATACTGATCTTCAGTTTGGTATTGCTCTCTTCAGCATTTGGTATGACATCGGAAGAGCTCTCAAGTGCAGCCATCTGCTTGATGGCCTTCGTCGGCTTTACCATTATCTACCAAGAATCCCAGCCTATCAATCACTACAAGAGACTGGTTCTTCTAGGAAATATCCTAGCCTTCCTGGTTTCAAGTAGTATCCTAGGTAGATTCTTTAACATGAGCCCCTTGAGACTTCAAACGCTGCTTATCTGCGCCATCATGGCCGTTCTTGCTCTCATCTTGATTCAAGTCTTCAAAAAACTAGTGGGCTGGTTCTTTCATCGGAAAAAATAAAAAAAAGAGAGTGGGACAGAAATCGGTAATTCGTTAGAATTCGATTTCGTCGTCCCACCTCCGCACAGTTGAGTAGGGCTGTAAAAGCTGATGAAATCAGCGTAGTAGAGCCCACTCAACCACTGCGTCTTGCTCGACAATCCAAAAATAATTGAGAGGCTAGGACTTTTGTCCCAGCCTCTTTTCAGTATTAGATAAACAAACTAGCGGTTAAGATCAGATAGAGCAAGAAGGTGACCAGAAATCCAGCGCGCCAGAAGTATTTGATAAATTTCGGATAATAAAAACTCTTTTTCTTTTTTAAGAAATAAATCGTTAGCCCCAAGGCCAAAAGCGAAAGACTCAAGGCTAGCAGCGGTAAGAGGCTGTGGTAAAAGGCGCTGTCTGAAATCAGGTAGTACTCCAAGGCAAATAAAGGAAAGGCAATATCGGTAGATCGCCATCCTCTTTTTTGGAGTTTAAAGAGATGAACAATGATGCCGCTCAGAATCAGCGTTAAAAAAATAAATAATACAGAAGCAACTTTGATTAACATAGCTTCATTCTATCATAAAACGAAAAAAAAGTTTACTATATTTTTAATTTTTTTCTTGCAAAAAAAGAGAAATTGTGTATAATAGAAAGGTATGCACAAAAGCATACTTGTGGGAGGTAAAAAAATCTGTAATTACCGCCAAAACCACAAAGGAGGATTTAAGAAATGGCTAAAAAAGTCGAAAAACTTGTAAAATTGCAAATCCCTGCTGGTAAAGCTACTCCAGCTCCACCGGTTGGTCCAGCGCTTGGTCAAGCAGGTATCAACATCATGGGATTCACTAAAGAGTTTAACGCTCGTACAGCTGATCAAGCTGGTATGATCATCCCAGTTGTTATCACGGTTTATGAAGACAAATCATTCGATTTCGTTACAAAAACACCACCAGCTGCTGTTCTTTTGAAAAAAGCTGCAGGTGTTGAAAAAGGTTCAGGTACACCGAACAAAACGAAAGTTGCAACTGTAACTCGTGCACAAGTACAACAAATCGCTGAAACTAAGATGCCAGATTTGAACGCTGCAAACATTGAGTCTGCAATGCGTATGATCGAAGGTACTGCTCGTTCTATGGGATTCACTGTTACTGACTAATTGTAACAATCCTATTTGCCCGCAATACACTTGATCATGAGACGAGTGACGTGGGAGATGAAAATCGATATGACCACATTACAAGGAGAAAGATAAAATGGCTAAAAAAAGCAAACAACTTCGTGCTGCTCTTGAAAAAATCGACAGCACAAAAGTCTACAGCGTAGAAGAAGCTGTAGCTCTTGCAAAAGAAACTAACTTTGCAAAATTTGACGCAACTGTAGAAGTTGCTTACAACTTGAACATCGACGTGAAAAAAGCTGACCAACAAATCCGTGGTGCAATGGTATTGCCAAACGGAACTGGTAAAACTGCTCGCGTTCTTGTATTTGCACGTGGTGCAAAAGCTGAAGAAGCAAAAGCTGCTGGTGCAGACTTCGTAGGTGAAGATGACCTTGTTGCGAAATCAACGATGGTTGGTTGGACTTCGACGTTGTTATCGCTACACCTGACATGATGGCTCTTGTTGGACGTCTTGGACGTGTCCTTGGACCACGTAACTTGATGCCAAACCCTAAAACTGGTACAGTAACAATGGATGTTGCGAAAGCAGTTGAAGAGTCTAAAGGTGGTAAAATCACTTACCGTGCTGATAAAGCAGGTATCGTTCAAGCGATCATCGGTAAAGTTTCATTCGATGATACTAAATTGGTTGAAAACTTTAAAGCTTTCAACGACACAATCCAAAAAGCAAAACCAGCTACAGCTAAAGGTACTTACGTAACTAGCTTGACTTTGACTACTACTCAAGGTCCTGGTATCAAAGTGGATGTTAACTCACTTTAATTAGAAATCAAAGCTACCTTCGGGTAGCTTTTTTGTTCGTTTGAATGGTTTCAGAACGCTATTTCCTGATGATAAACTTGATAAACATTAAAACGCTTGCATAAGTACAGGAAAAAGGTATAATATAGGCGAAAATAAAAATTAAGGAGAATCAAATGATTTTTAAACGTTCAAACGGAGAATTCCGTGAAACTGATCGAGTGACTCGTTTCAAGTTGATCAAGTCAGGTAAGAACTGGTTGCGTGCAGCTACTTCAAACTTTGGTTTGCTCAAAGTGATCCGAGGTCAAGTCGAAGAGACGGTTGTTGCTGAGGTTCGTGAAGACGCTGTTTCTGCTAAGAGCCGTCACCTCTTAAAAGGGATCGTAGTAGCAACGGCTCTTTTAAGTGCTACTACAGTTGCAACTACTACGTTTGCGGATGAAGTAGGAAACGAAGTCGTTTCTTCCTCTGCAGCAGTGAGTGCTCCATCCCTTTCACCTGAAGCAGCTCCATTGACTGAAGAAGGTTCGAAAGAAGTCTCAGTCCCTCAAAATGAAACTGCTACAGAAACAAAAGCTCAAGCAGCAAGTTCATCCCAAGTGGTCGAAAGTACTGTAGCATCGGATGATAAAGCAATCTTGGAACAAAATGCTTCTGAAGCAGCTTTATTGAATCAAATAGCAGAAAAATATGCTTCCAACCATCAAAATGAAGAGCAGAAAGCTGCTATCAAAGAGGCTGTTGCAAAAGTTCAAGCTGAATTGCCAACAAAAGAAACTTCGAGCAATTCTGAAGTAAAACCACAATCATATGCTGAACAACGAGAACGCTTGAACAAGTCAGTAGATGATATGATGGTAACCTTGAAGGCTGCAGGCTTTAATGGAAATACAACTGTTAATGGTGCACCAGCAATTTCTGCTCAGTTAGATGCACTTTCAACTTCAACTACCTTGACAGCCCCATCAGTAACTCCAACAATGGAAGAGCCAAATGGTGCTTCTATTGATGACCCAACATGGAACAATGCAACTTATCAATTGGATCCAAATGCTGACCGCTATACCTATTCTATTTGGGATCTTCAAAACTGGCAAGGTCCGGCAAATCAAGGTGGTCTTACCTATAGCAATGGTGGCTATTATGTAACCTTCTCAGTAGATCGTTCTGCTGTTGGAACAACTCAGACACCAACTGTTCATGCTCGTTTGGTTGAAAAAGCTACTGGTAAAGAAGTCGAAACCTTGGATTTGACTGCCAAGTCAACTTTCCAATTTAAGACCTTGGTGAATGAAAATCCTACTTATGCCCCTCAATTTGATTATACTACTGGGGAATCTTCGCAAATCCTAGGAACTTGGACCAATAACCGTGAAGCTGGTCCAACTTCTGATGATAAATATAAACACCACATTCTTCAAATTCGTGATACGACTAAACCAGGAAATGTTGGGGAAACAAAACCGAATGTTCAAACAGTTATCCCAACTGAAAAAGTAACCCATACCACCTACTATAAAGTAGAGGGTACGAATGAAGAATTGGCTTCATACAGCCAAACTGGTATTGAAAGCCAAGACTACAAGGCATCGAATCCGCGTGAATTTGAAGGCTACGAGTTTGTACGTACGGATGCTGAAAAGGATATGACCGGTTCTCTAGGTGGTGTCGGAGCTAAATACTTGGAACTCCAAGGTGGACGTGCTCACTACTACGTCAAACGGATTGTAGAGCAAGTCGATAAAGACGGAACATCTGTTGTTAAATTATATGCTTTAGACCCATCAAAAGTGGCGTCGTATAATCCATCAACGGATGTAAATACGCTAGACTTAACCAACTATACTTTGTTGTATACTTCAGACCCGGTTAAGCCAGGAGGTAAGCCAACACCTGCTGGAACAGCAACTGAACCGAAAGAGGTCGGATATGTTGACAGTAAGGATGGGAAATACCATCTTAAAGTTGCAACTTATACGGATGGTGGAAACGGGAATGTGCGTTTGAGTGGTTGGTACAATAAGGCTACTGGGGATGCCTTTACAGATTCACCGCAATTCTCAGCAGATGTAGATCCTGTTCGAAACAATACTTCCAACATCATTGGTGGGAACACACCAGGGGATAAGGCTTCTGGCTACCCATCATTCTTTAATAACTATTCTCTTCCATCCATTAAAGAAATTTCTACAGATGTAACGCACTATTACCGCAAATCAGATGTTACTGGTAATGTTTACGTTCATTATAAGGATACTGAGGGTAATGAGCTGAAAACTTCCGTCACAGATGAAGCGGCGCAACCAATTAATAAGACCTACGATACAGTCGTGGACAACCGTCCGCAAACAATCGAAAAAGATAGCAAGACTTACGAATTGGTACCTGCGGGTAACTACACAGTCGGTGAAGTAGATGATGAGGGTCACCTCAAGTCTTCTGATCCTACAACTGGTCTAGTTGCTAAAGAAGATAAGAATGTTACCTACATCTATAAGCTCAAAGAAGAGCCTAAAGGTAATGTCTATGTACACTATGTGGATACAGAAGGCAAGACCATCAAGTCAGATGTGACCGACGAAGACGCTCAACCAGTGGATAAAGACTACGACACAGTGGTAGACAACCGTCCACAAGAGATTGCATTCGAAGGCAAGACTTATGAATTGGTTCCAGCCGGAACTTACACAGTCGGAGAAGTGGATGATGAGGGTCACCTCAAGTCAACCGACCCAACAACCGGTAAGGTCATCGAAGGCGATAAGAATGTCACCTACGTATACAAACTGAAAGAAGAACCTAAGGGTAACGTCTATGTACACTATGTGGATACAGAAGGCAAGACCATCAAGTCAGATGTGACCGACGAAGACGCTCAACCGGTGGATAAGGACTACGACACAGTGGTAGACAACCGCCCACAAGAGATTGCATTCGAAGGCAAGACTTATGAATTGGTTCCAGCAGGAACTTACACAGTCGGAGAAGTGGATGATGAGGGTCACCTCAAGTCAACCGACCCAACAACCGGTAAGGTCATCGAAGGCGATAAGAACATCACCTACGTATACAAATTGAAGGAAACCCCAGCTGAACCTAAGGGTAATGTCTATGTACACTATGTGGATACAGAAGGCAAGACCATCAAGTCAGATGTGACCGATGAAGATCAACAACCAGTAGACAAAGACTACGATACAGTCGTAGACAACCGTCCACAAGAGATTGAATTCGAAGGCAAGACTTATGAATTGGTTCCAGCAGGAACTTACACAGTCGGTGAAGTGGATGACCAAGGTCACCTCAAGTCAACCGACCCAACAACCGGTAAGGTCATCGAAGGCGATAAGAACGTCACCTACGTATACAAATTGAAGGAAACCCCAGCTGAACCTAAGGGTAATGTCTATGTACACTATGTGGATACAGAAGGCAAGACCATCAAGTCAGATGTGACCGATGAAGATCAACAACCAGTAGACAAAGACTACGATACAGTCGTAGACAACCGTCCACAAGAGATTGCATTCGAAGGCAAGACTTATGAATTGGTTCCAGCGGGTAACTACACAGTCGGTGAAGTGGATGACCAAGGTCATCTTAAATCTACCGATCCTACAACAGGCAAAGTGATTGAAGGCGATAAGAATGTAACGTATGTGTACAAACTAAAAGAAACACCAACAGAACCTAAGAAGGGTGAAGTCATCATCACTTACGTAGACGAAAATGGTAAGGAAATCGAAAAACCTCGTCAAGATACACCAAACTCACCTTATGACACACCATATAACACCACTGAGGAAGGTGAAAAACCTAACACTATCAAGACACCAGACGGTAAGACCTACAAGATCGTACCGAAAGGTGACTACCCAGTAGGTAAAGTGGACGAAGATGGCCATTTGGAATCATCTGATCCAATTAAAGGTAAAGTTGACAAACCTAAGTCAATCATCACTTACGTTTATAAAGAAGTGAAGGAAGAACCAACTCAACCTAAGGGTAATGTTTATGTTCATTATGTAGATACAGAAGGCAAGACCATCAAGTCTGATGTAACCGATGAAGATCAACAACCAGTAGACAAAGACTACGATACAGTTGTAGACAACCGTCCACAAGAGATTGAATTCGAAGGCAAGACCTATGAATTAGTACCAGCGGGTAACTACACAGTTGGTGAAGTGGATGACCAAGGTCACCTCAAGTCAACCGATCCTACAACAGGTAAAGTGATTGAAGGCGATAAGAATGTAACGTATGTGTACAAACTAAAAGAAACACCCAGCAGAACCTAAGGGTAACGTTTATGTTCATTATGTAGATACAGAAGGCAAGACCATCAAGTCTGATGTAACCGATGAAGACCAACAACCAGTAGACAAAGACTACGATACAGTCGTAGACAACCGTCCACAAGAGATTGCATTCGAAGGCAAGACTTATGAATTGGTTCCAGCGGGTAACTACACAGTCGGTGAAGTGGATGACCAAGGTCATCTTAAATCTACCGATCCTACAACAGGCAAAGTGATTGAAGGCGATAAGAATGTAACGTATGTGTACAAACTAAAAGAAACACCAACAGAACCTAAGAAGGGTGAAGTCATCATCACTTACGTAGACGAAAATGGTAAGGAAATCGAAAAACCTCGTCAAGATACACCAAACTCACCTTATGACACACCATATAACACCACTGAGGAAGGTGAAAAACCTAACACTATCAAGACACCAGACGGTAAGACCTACAAGATCGTACCGAAAGGTGACTACCCAGTAGGTAAAGTGGACGAAGATGGCCATTTGGAATCATCTGATCCAATTAAAGGTAAAGTTGACAAACCTAAGTCAATCATCACTTACGTTTATAAAGAAGTGAAGGAAGAACCAACTCAACCTAAGGGTAATGTTTATGTTCATTATGTAGATACAGAAGGCAAGACCATCAAGTCTGATGTAACCGATGAAGACCAACAACCAGTAGACAAAGACTACGATACAGTGGTAGACAACCGTCCACAAGAGATTGCATTCGAAGGCAAGACTTATGAATTGGTTCCAGCGGGTAACTACACTGTCGGTGAAGTGGATGACCAAGGTCACCTTAAATCTACCGATCCTACAACAGGCAAAGTGATTGAAGGCGATAAGAATGTAACGTATGTGTACAAACTAAAAGAAACACCAACAGAACCTAAGAAGGGTGAAGTCATCATCACTTACGTAGACGAAAATGGTAAGGAAATCGAAAAACCTCGTCAAGATACACCAAACTCACCTTATGACACACCATATAACACCACTGAGGAAGGTGAAAAACCTAACACTATCAAGACACCAGACGGTAAGACCTACAAGATCGTACCGAAAGGTGACTACCCAGTAGGTAAAGTGGACGAAGATGGCCATTTGGAATCATCTGATCCAGTTAAAGGTAAAGTTGACAAACCTAAGTCAATCATCACTTACGTCTATAAAGAAGTGAAGGAAGAACCAACTCAACCTAAGGGTAACGTTTATGTTCACTATGTAGATACAGAAGGCAAGACCATCAAGTCAGATGTGACGGATGAAGAAAATCAACCAGTTGATAAGGACTACAACACAGTGGTAGACAACCGTCCACAAACAATCGAAAAAGACGGTAAGACTTATGAATTGGTCCCAGCAGGCAACTACACAGTTGGTGAAGTGGATGACCAAGGTCACCTTAAATCTACCGACCCTACTACAGGTAAAGTGATCGAAGGAGATAAGAATGTAACGTATGTTTACAAACTTAAAGAAACTCCAGACAAGCCTGTAGAACCAACTCCAGACAAGCCTGTAGAGCCAACCCCAGATAAGCCAGTGGATCCAACACCAGGTAAACCAGTGAATCCAACCCCAGATAAGCCAGTGGATCCAACACCAGGTAAACCAGTGGACCCAACATCAGGTAAATCAGTAGAGTCAACACCAGCTAAAGGACAACTTCCAAATACTGGTGAAACTACATCTGTCGGATCAACTCTACTCGGACTAGTTGCAGGACTTGTAGGATTGGCAGCACTTGGACGTCGTAAAGAGGGAGACGAAAAATAATTCTTCTTCCTTTGGTGAATGATTGATTTATCTTCATTCAAAACGCCAGTTCTAATTGGTGACTAGGATAGGCCTTAAAGCCTTGAAAAAGGGGATGATCAATCCCCTTTTTCAACTAGTCATACGCTTAACTAAGAATCATTAAAATGATATAAAACGAGTCTCCCACCATAAACAGTTTAAAAGTTTTATACTGTTTATCTAAAAAAAGGGGGCTCTTTTCTTATAATCAAGAAAGTAAATGTAATTCTAAATTACTTATTTGAAATTAAATATTATAGTAGCAGCTAACCTGATTCAGAGTGATAATCATCTGGAAAAAGATCATATAATTGTTGATGCACCGATGATTGATAAAAAGCGACAATTCTTAAATTACATATGTAAAAGAGTTTCATTACCAAAAATCTAGATCCTTTATAAAAATTAGGATAAAAATGAATATCTTTTTCAGTGGATAAGTTAAAATTTTTTTGATGGATATGACTATATAAAAAACGTAATTTATGGTAAAATAATACAGATCAAAAAAGGAGAGAGAAAATGGTAGAACCTAAGTATAAACGTATCTTAATCAAGCTATCTGGTGAGGCTCTTGCTGGCGAACGTGGTGTCGGAATCGATATCAAAACTGTCCAAAATATGGCCCAAGAAATCAAGGAAGTTCATGAACTTGGAATTGAAATTGCCTTGGTGATTGGAGGGGGAAACCTTTGGCGTGGAGAACCTGCTGCTGAAGCAGGGATGGATCGTGTCCAAGCAGACTACACAGGTATGCTCGGTACTGTCATGAACGCTCTTGTGATGGCTGATTCGCTTCAACAAGTTGGCGTGGATACCCGTGTTCAAACAGCGATTGCCATGCAACAAGTTGCAGAACCATATATCCGTGGTCGTGCCCTTCGTCACCTTGAAAAAGATCGGATCGTGATCTTTGGTGCTGGGATCGGTTCTCCTTACTTCTCAACAGATACGACCGCAGCCCTTCGTGCAGCTGAGATTGAAGCAGATGCCATTCTCATGGCCAAAAATGGGGTCGATGGTGTTTACAATGCCGATCCGAAAAAAGATGCTTCAGCTGTGAAATTTGAGGAATTGACTCACCGTGATGTGATCAATAAAGGTCTTCGCATCATGGACTCAACAGCTTCTACACTCTCCATGGACAACGACATTGACTTGGTTGTCTTCAATATGAATGAACCAGGCAATATCAAACGTGTTGTCTTTGGTGAAAATATCGGTACAACCGTATCGAATAACGTAGAAAAATAATAGAAAATAGAGGAAGATTATGGCAAACCCAATCGTAGAAAAAGCAAAAGAAAGAATGACTCAGTCTCACCAAAGTTTGGGACGTGAATTTGGTAGCATCCGTGCTGGACGTGCAAATGCAAGTCTTTTGGATCGTATTTTCGTAGAATACTACGGAGTAGAGACACCATTGAACCAATTGGCATCGATCACCATTCCAGAAGCACGTGTCTTGTTGATCACACCATTTGATAAATCATCTTTGAAAGACATCGAGCACAGCATCAATGCTTCTGACCTTGGCATCACTCCAGCCAACGATGGATCTGTTATCCGCTTGGTTATCCCAGCTTTGACAGAAGAAACTCGTCGTGACTTGGCAAAAGAAGTGAAAAAAGTGGGTGAAATGCTAAAGTAGCGATCCGTAACATCCGTCGTGATGCTATGGATGAAGCGAAGAAACAAGAAAAAGCAAAAGAAATCACAGAAGATGAATTGAAAGGTCTTGAAAAAGAGATCCAAAAAGTTACGGATGATGCTGTTAAGCATGTAGATGAAATGACAGCTCACAAAGAAAAAGAATTGATGGAAGTTTAATCCATCCCAACCATTACAGGAAAGAAAGACTCAGTTGGCACTGCTGGCTGGGTTTTATTTCCATTATTCTTGTGAAGAGGCAAGAGGAAAGAAGGAAACATGAATACGAATCTAGCAAGCTACATCATGGGAATGGTCATTGATGAAAATGATCACTTCTATTTTGTTCAAAAAAAGATGGCCAGACCTACGCGCTTGATAAAGCAGAAGGCCCACACAAAGTCGGAGAAAGTGTCAAGGGCTTTGCCTATACAGATATGAAGCAAAAAGCTCCGACTCACGACACTTGAAGTCACTGCAACTCAAGAAAGCTTTTGGCTGGGGAACGGTCACGGAAGTGCGCAAGGATTTAGGAGCCTTCGTGGATACAGGACTTCCAGATAAGCAGATTGTTGTCTCACTAGATATCCTACCGGAGATCAAAGATCTATGGCCTAAAAAGGGCGATCGTCTCTATATTCGCTTAGAAGTCGATAAGAAAGATCGGATTTGGGGGATCTTAGCCTACCAGGAAGATTTCCAGCGTTTGGCTCGTCCAGCCTATAACAATATGCAAAACCAAAACTGGCCAGCCATTGTCTACCGCTTGAAATTGTCTGGAACCTTTGTTTACCTTCCAGAGAACAATATGCTGGGCTTTATCCACCCAAGTGAGCGCTATGCAGAACCTCGTTTGGGAGAGGTCTTAAATGCTCGCGTCATTGGTTTTCGTGAGGTGGACCGGACCTTGAATCTATCTTTGAAGCCACGCTCCTTTGAGATGTTGGAAAACGATGCCCAAATGATTTTGACCTATTTGGAAGCCAATGGAGGCTTTATGACCTTGAATGATAAGTCATCTCCAGAAGAGATCAAGGCAACTTTTGGGATTTCAAAAGGCCAGTTCAAAAAGGCTTTGGGTGGTTTGATGAAGGCCAAAAAAATCAAGCAAGACCAGTTTGGAACAGAGTTAATCTAAGAGGAGGCTTATGCGAAAATCGTTTTATACTTGGCTGATGACGGAGCGCAATCCTAAAAGCAATGCTCCTAAGGCCATTCTAGCAGATCTTGCATTTCACGAGTCTGCTTTTCCCAAGCATACAGATGACTTCGACGAGGTCAGTCGCTATCTAGAAGAGCATGCCAGCTTTTCCTTTAATCTTGGCGATTTTGATGCGATTTGGGAAGAATACCAAGCCCACTAGAAAAGGACAGGTCGAGGATGGTTTTTTCTCGGCCTCTTTGTTATAATAATAGAAACACAGGTAGAGAGGTTCTTTATTTGCAAGAACATTCAGTTGAAATTACATTAACGCATCCAGACGATCTCTTTCATTTGTTTGGATCTAACGAACGCCATCTCCGTTTGATGGAGCAAGAATTTGGGGTGACTATTCATGCCCGGACAGAAATCGTCCAAATCATTGGGGAAGAAGAAACCTGCGAGCAGAGTTCGTCAAGTCATCCAGGCTCTTTTGGTCCTCGTCAACCGTGGCATGACCATTGGGAACGCCGGATGTGGTGACCGCCATTACCATGGTGAGAAATGGGGAATTGGATAAGTTCATCGCTCTCTATGAAGAAGAGATTATCAAGGATAGTTACGGCAAGCCCATTCGAGTTAAAACGCTTGGTCAAAAGATCTATGTCGATAGTGTCAAGAACCATGATGTCACTTTTGGGATTGGACCAGCGGGGACTGGGAAAACCTTCCTAGCAGTGACTTTGGCCGTGACTGCCCTCAAGCGTGGTCAGGTCAAGCGGATCATTTTGACCCGTCCTGCTGTAGAAGCTGGAGAGAGCCTTGGTTTCCTACCAGGAGATCTCAAAGAAAAAGTGGACCCTTATCTACGACCGGTCTATGATGCTCTTTACCAGATTTTAGGGAAAGACCAAACCACTCGGATGATGGAGCGGGAGATTATCGAGATTGCGCCTTTGGCTTATATGCGGGGGCGGACCTTGGACGATGCCTTTGTCATCCTCGATGAAGCGCAAAATACCACCATCATGCAGATGAAGATGTTTTTTTGACCCGTCTTGGTTTTTAACTCTAAGATGATTGTCAATGGAGATACTAGCCAGATTGACCTTCCTCGAAATGTCAAATCCGGCTTGATTGATGCCCAGGAGAAATTGAAGAACATTTCTCAAATTGACTTTGTGCATTTCTCTGCCAAGGATGTTGTTCGCCATCCTGTAGTAGCAGAAATTATCCGGGCCTACGAGCCCATTCCAAATCCAGTCCTCAAAGAAGAACCAGATGTGGAAGAATAAAAGAAAAGGCAAAGATCATCAGATCTTTGCCTTTTTTATGTTAGAAATTAAACCAATTCATCAATTGGTGTGAAGTCACGCTCTAAACCAGTAGCAACGGGTTGGCTAGTGATGTGACCTTGGTAAGTGGTGACCCCTTGGCGCAGGCCTTCGTCTAGGGCGATGGCCTTGTGGAAGCCATTGTCAGCTAGGGATTCGACATAAGGAAGGGTCACATTGGTAAGGGCGATAGTAGAGGTACGAGCGACAGCCCCTGGGATATTGGCAACGGCATAATGGAGCACGCCATGCTTTTCGTAAACTGGCTCCGTATGCGTTGTGACACGGTCTGCTGTTTCAATAACCCCACCTTGGTCCACAGCTACGTCCACGATGACTGAACCGGGACGCATTTGTTTAACCATATCGTCTGTCACTAATTTAGGCGCTTTAGCCCCAGGAATCAAGACAGCACCGATGACAACATCAGCATCATGGACGCTGGCTTCAATGTTAAATGGGTTGGACATAAGGGTTTGGATTTGGTGACCAAAGACATCTTCCAGAACAGCCAAACGTTTAGCACTGATATCTAAGATGGTCACTTGGGCACCGAGTCCAAGGGCGATACGAGCTGCGTGGGTTCCAACGACTCCGCCTCCGATGATGGTGACTTTTCCTTTGGGAACACCTGGCACCCCACCTAGGAGGACTCCTGATCCACCTTCTTGTTTGGTCAGGAAGTGAGCACCGATTTGCACGGCCATCCGTCCAGCAACCTCACTCATTGGCACCAAGAGTGGCAACTGTCCATCTAAGTCTCGAACGGTTTCGTAGGCCACCCCAGTTGTTTTAGCTGAGACCATAGCGTCCGCTAATTCAGGTGCAGCAGCCATATGCAAGTAGGTAAAGAGCAAGAGGTCTTCGCGAAGGAAGCCATATTCTTCAGCGAGGGGTTCTTTGACTTTGACCACCATCTCAGCGGCCCAAGCTTCTGCAGCAGTCGCAACGATGGTTGCCCCTTGCTTCGTGTAATCTTCATCCGCAAAGCCAGAACCAAGTCCAGCATTTGTTTCCACCAAAACTTGATGTCCTTTCTTGACCAAGCTTTGTACGCCTGCAGGTGTCAAACCGACCCGATTTTCGTTGTTTTTAATTTCTTTAGGAATTCCAATGAGCATTCTTGCCTCCTTGCTCAGATTTAGGTGTAAAAAGGCCATTGTTGTGAGATTGCTCTCTTGACTCAATGACCTTTTTACTCCTTATCCGATTGTTTTGATTGATATTATTGTATAGAAAAGTAGAATAAAAAGCAAGAAAAATTTGAGCTTGCCTTCCTTTAGGTTATTTGCTAAACTAATCCCTAAAGAAGGAGTGTCAAATGGAAAATTTATATGTGAAGTTAGCGGCTTATCGTGAAGTGGAGACAGAGCGTTTGCACTTGCGTCCGGTCACTCTTGAAGACGCACCGGCTATGTTTGAGTATGCTTCTGATGAGACAGTTACGCGCTATACCTTTGCAACCAATCAAAGTCTAGAAGAGACGCGTAATAATATTGCCCTCTTTTACCTAGCGAGCCCACTTGGAAGATGGGGGATCGAGCTCAAAGAAAATGGAAAATTTATCGGGACGATTGATTTACTGGATTTGGATCTTTGTCTGAAAAAGGGGAGTATCGGCTATGTTCTGAATAAAGACTATTGGAACCAAGGTCTTGCGACAGAAGCTACCAAGGCAGTCATTGCTTTGGCTTTTGAACAGTTAGGGATGAACAAACTCATTGCCGTTCATGATCAGGACAATCCAGCTTCTGGACGGGTGATGGCCAAATCAGGGATGAAATATTCTCACGAGGAGCCCTACGCGATGCTAGACCTGCATGAAGAAGGGAGAATGGTGACGAGAGTTCATTATGTCCTCACGAAGGAAGAATATTTGGCAGAAAAATGAGTCAGGATATTGACAAAAGACCTATCTCCATGATATAGTAGATAGGTACTGCTGGTTTAGCTCAGTCGGTAGAGCGCATCCATGGTAAGGATGAGGTCGCCGGTTCAATCCCGGCAACTAGCATAGCAGAAGAGAGAAGCTTAGAGAAGATCTAGGCTTCTTTTTTTGCGAGTCCATCTTTAAAAGTCTTGCTTTTTTCAACAATTTTCAAAAAAAGCGTTGACAAGCAAGGAAATACGTGGTAAAGTTAGAACAACAAAGAGAAAGGAGAAAACCATCATGAACAAAGTAGATGTTTTGATGACACAATTGAATACACAGCTTCTCCAATCTCAGTTGAGTTCGATGTAAACTATAAATGGAACCCAAGATGGAGGAGTCTGTCTTGGGTTTTTTGTATGCATTTTTACCTGCCTTAACTGAATTGGTGATAGGCATCAGAAGGCCCAAGTGTGGACTGAGCACGTACTCAGCTCCTTGCTTGGGTTTTTTCTGTGCCATTTTGAAAAGGAGAATATATGATCAGAGCTATTTGGGAGTATATCAGGGAGCGCAAGTGGCGATATGTGAAGATCGCTATGGTCCTGATTCTTTATGATTACACCTTATTGATCCCGACGCAAGTTATCCAGCGTTTAGTGGATCATTTGAGTCAGCAGACGCTGACGCAATCCAACTTTGTATGGGATATGGTCCTCTTGGTAGGGATCAGCCATCCTCAATTACCTGACGGCTTTTTTTATTGGCAGTTGCGACTCTTTCAGTCGTCAGTCCATTTCAAGGCGACCCTTCAGGGACAAGCGTTTCGTAAGCTAGTAGCTATGCGGCGTCCCTTTTTGAGAAATTTCCGTTCAGGAGATCTCTTGACGCGCTTTACGACAGATGTGGATGGGCATGGCCGATATGGCTGGTTACGGGATGATGGTGCTCCTGTTTGGCGGTGGCTTGTTTGCCTTTTATTATTCCGACCATGTTTTTTTCATTTCTTGGCAATTAACCTTGATTTCCTTTTATTCCCATGATCTTCCTCGTCGTCTCTACCTATTTTTTTTGAGTAGAAAGCAGGAGGAGTATGTTGAGCAAAAACCGGGAAGCGGTCGCTCAGTTGAATGATGAAGTCTTGGAGTCGATCGAAGGAATCCGGGTCATGCGGGCCTATAGTAGACGGGACCAGCAGGTCAAACAGTTTCAGAAAAAAACAGCCAGTCTATCCAAAAACAGGGGATAAAATTGCCTCTATCCAGTATTCTTTTGGACCTTTAGCCCTGTTGTTTATTGGATTCTCGACGGTCTTGCTCCTGCTATTTGGAGGCCAGTCCCTGGCAAGCGGGCAGTTGAGCCTTGGTAAGTTATTGGCTTTACAGCTGTATTTGGTCTTTTTAATTGAGCCTATGTGGATGATGGCGGACCTGATCTTGGTCTACCAGACAGGGCAAATGTCCTATAAAAAATTAAAAGAAGTGATTGATGAAACGGATGATCTGGAGCCAGATGGTCCTCACTACCTAGAGCAGATTGATTTGGTGCAGTTTAAGGACTATTCTTTCAGCTATCCTGGTGCTGAGCGAAAGAGCCTGTCAGGCATTGATTGGACCATTCAGAAAGGACAGACGGTTGGGAATTGTTGGTCGTACCGGTGCAGGAAAGACTACCCTGGTTCGACAATTCTTGCGGCAGTACCCAGTTGGTGAGGGAGAATTCTTGATCAACCAGCAACCGATCGTGGACTACAACCGACACTCCATTGAAGATAAAATTGGCTATGTTTCCCAAGAACATATTTTATTTTCCAAGTCTATCCGTGAGAATATAGCGCTTGGTAAAAAAGGAGCCAGCCAAGAAGACTTGGTGGAAGCAGTAGCCCAAGCTGCTTTTGCGGATGATCTCGAGCGGATGTCTCATGGGAATGGACACCCTGATCGGTGAGAAAGGGGTCTCTGTATCAGGAGGTCAAAAACAACGGATCTCTCTGGCGCGTGCCTTCTTAAGAGATGCTGAGCTCTTGCTGTTAGATGATTCCCTTTCGGCGGTGGATGCGAAGACTGAACAGGCCATTATTGACACGATTCAAAAAGAACGAAAAGACAAGACGACCATCATTGTTTCTCATCGCTTGTCGGCTGTCCATCAGGCGGATTGGATCATCGTCTTGGATCAAGGACAGATTGTCGAAGAAGGCAGGGCTAGTGATTTATTAGCTCAAGAGGGCTGGTATTATGAACAATACCAACGGCAACAAAAACAGGAAGGAGAATAAGATGAAAGTTTTGAAACGATTATTATCTAGGATCACGCTTTATCCAACTGTCTTTCTTGCTGGCTTTATTTGCCTCTTACTAGCCACCATTTTTTCTGAATTGTCACCCTTTCTTCTCCAAAAGATGATCGATGGGCCTTTGACCGCACTGACCCACGGTGGCGAGCAAGGGGACTTGCTTCAGATGGGAGGCTTTTATCTCTTGGTCTTGAGCCTGGGGCAGCTGATTAGCTACATGGGCAATCGGATCTTGCTACATGGAAGTAATCAAGTAACCGCTAGTCTGAGAGATCAAGCCTTTCAAGTCATGCAAGGGCTGCCTATTTCTTATTTTGATGATAAGCCGGCTGGGAAGATCGCGACAAGAATTGTCAATGATACGGAGACCTTGCGGACCCAGTTTTATAACTCTTGTATGATTTTAGTCATCTACTTGGTGCGTTTCCTCTTTATCCTAGGGATTCTCTTTTACCTGAGTCCTATGATGGGCCTTCTCTTGTGTTTGGTCTTTCCGATTTTCTATGGGATCCAGTATCTCTACAAGGTCATGACGGACCAGCCTATGAAGGATTTCTTTGATGCGCGAAGCGAGGTCAATACCCAGGTCAATGAACTCTTGCATGGTGCCAGTATGATTCAACTCTATCATCAAGAGCCTGGTGTGGTGGAGGAGTTTGAAGCCACTACCCAGAAGATGTTAGGAGCCAATGATCGAATCCTCTTAGCCGATTCTATTGCTTCTTGGACCTTGACGGAATTGCTCAAGTTTTTAGTGATTGCGGGCATTTTGACCATCGCTGGGATTTCTTTCCTACAGGGCAATATCGGTGTGACGGCTGGTTTCTTATTTATCAATATTAACTATGTGATTAATCTATTTGATCTCATGGCCAATCTCAGTCGTCAATTCCCAAATATTCGGCGATCCTTAGAAACGGGGAGCCGCGTCCTTGCTTTCTTAGACCAACCGTTAGAGGCCGATGGTGCATTGGAACTGAAGATAGAAAAGGCAGAAGTCGTGTTTGACGACGTTCAATTTGCCTATGAAGAAGGCAAGCCAGTTCTGAGGGATATTGCCTTTCAGGCTAGCCCTGGGGAAACCATCGCTCTTGTGGGCCATACTGGATCAGGTAAGTCTTCGATTATGAACCTGCTTTATCGTTTTTATGATCCTCAAGAAGGAGCGATTTTGATCGATGGTCAAGATATTCGCCAAGTCTCTCGTGAGAGCTTACGCAGCCATATGGGGATTGTTCTACAGGATCCTTATCTATTTACAGGAACCATAGCTAGTAATGTGGCCATGAGTCAGGAACATATTGACCGGGAGGCGGTCCAAGACGCCTTGAAAAAAGTCGGGGCTTGGCCCTTTGTAGAGCGCCTTGAAAAGGGAATCGACCATCCAGTCGTAGAAAAAGGATCCGCCTTTTCAAGTGGTGAGCGCCAATTGATTTCCTTTGCGCGGACGCTCTATATGAATCCGCAAATTCTGATTTTGGATGAGGCAACCTCTCACATCGATACGGAAACAGAAGAAATCATCCAGAAGGCTATGGCAGTCCTGCAAAAGGGACGGACCACCTTTATCATTGCCCATCGCTTGTCCACTATCCAAGATGCGGATCAGATCTTTGTCTTATCTGAAGGACGCATTGTGGAACGTGGTAGACACGAGGAACTGGTCGCACAAGGCGGGATCTATGCCCAGATGAATGCCATCCAGCAAACAGTGGTGTAAGATTGTCCTGCAAAGAAAAAGATTGAAAACCAGCCTGTATCTAGTATATAGGCTGGTTTTATGCTATAATGAAGTGATAATAGTGAGGTGATCCAGATGTATATTGAAATGGTAGATGAGACTGGTCAAGTCTCTGACGAAATCTTAAAACAAACGCAAGAAATTTTAGAATTTGCTGCTCAAAAAATTGGGAAAGAAGACAAGGAAATGGCTGTGACTTTGTAACCAATGAACGCAGTCATGAACTAAATCTTGAATACCGTGATACGGATCGTCCGACGGATGTCATCAGTTTAGAATACAAGCCAGAGATGGAGATTTCTTTTGACGAGGAAGACCTTGCAGAAAATCCAGAATTGGCAGAGATGATGGCTGAATTCGATACCTATATTGGGTGAGCTCTTTATTTCAATTGATAAGGCGCGTGAGCAAGCTGAAGAATATGGCCACAGCTTTTGAGCGCGAAATGGGATTTTTAGCAGTGCATGGTTTTTCTTCACATCAATGGCTATGATCACTATACGCCGGAAGAAGAAAAAGGAAATGTTTGGCTTACAGGAAGAGATTTTTGACAGCCTATGGACTCACAAGACAATAAGCGAAAATGGAAAAAAATCGGGACTTCACTTCAAGCCTGGAGTTTGCGATAACAGGAATTTTTCACTGCGATCAAAGAAGAGCGCAATATGCGCAAAGCATGCCTTATCAGCCCTCGTAGCAATTCTTGCTGGTTTGGTATTTAGGATTTCTGCGACAGAATGGCTCTTTTTGTTGCTCAGCATCACCTTGGTGATTGCTTTTGAAATTATGAATTCAGCCATTGAAAATGTGGTGGATTTAGCTAGTAACTACCATTTCTCCATGTTGGCAAAGAATGCCAAAGACATGGCAGCTGGAGCAGTCCTCGTCGTATCAGGCTTTGCCCTACTAACAGGACTGGTGATTTTTGTGCCCAAATTCTGGGCCTTGGTATTTGGATAAGAGGGAGTATGCCCTCGTGAAAGGATAATATGACATTTAAATCAGGCTTTGTAGCCATTTTAGGACGTCCCAATGTTGGGAAGTCAACGTTTTTGAACCACGTCATGGGGCAAAAAAATTGCCATCATGAGTGACAAAGGCGCAGACAACGCGCAATAAGATTATGGGGATTTATACGACGGATAAGGAACAGATCGTCTTTATCGATACCCCAGGGATTCACAAACCCAAGACAGCGCTTGGAGACTTCATGGTGGAGTCGGCCTATAGCACCCTTCGAGAAGTGGATACCGTTCTCTTTATGGTGCCAGCAGATGAACCACGTGGGAAGGGCGATGACATGATTATCGAACGCCTCAAGGCTGCTAAGGTGCCGGTTATTCTGGTGGTCAACAAGATCGACAAGGTGCACCCTGACCAACTCTTGGCGCAAATCGATGACTTCCGTAGTCAGATGGATTTCAAGGAAATCGTGCCGATTTCAGCCCTCCAAGGAAACAATGTTTCGCGTTTGATTGATATTTTGAGTGAAAACTTAGAAGAAGGTTTCCAATATTTCCCTGCTGACCAAATCACTGACCACCCAGAGCGCTTCTTGGTCTCTGAAATGATCCGTGAAAAGGTCTTGCACTTGACGCGGGAAGAAATTCCCCACTCTGTTGCAGTAGTGGTGGATTCTATGAAGCGGGATGAAGAGACAGATAAGGTCCATATCCGAGCAACCATCATGGTCGAGCGCGATAGCCAAAAAGGGCATTGTCATCGGAAAAGGTGGCGCCATGCTCAAGAAGATCGGAACCCTTGCGCGTAAGGATATCGAGCTCATGCTAGGGGACAAGGTCTTCCTAGAAACCTGGGTGAAAGTCAAGAAAAATTGGCGGGATAAGAAATTGGATCTTGCCGATTTCGGATACAACGAAAAAGAATATTAAGAAGAGGTGGGCAGAAGGCCTGCTTCTTGTTTTTGAAAGGAGTTCTATGCCTGAATTACCAGAAGTAGAGACCGTTCGACGCGGTCTTGAGAAATTAATTCTTGGGAAAAACCATCCAGTCCGTGGAAGTAAAGTATCCAAAGATGATTCAGACGGATCTGGATGCTTTTCGTCAAGATCTCCCAGGTCAAGAAATTCGGGCCATGGGGCGCCGTGGGAAATATCTCTTGTTTTATCTGACGGATCTGGTCCTCATCTCGCATTTGCGGATGGAAGGCAAGTATTTCTTTTATCCAGACGAAGTCCCTCTTCGCAAGCACGCCCATGTCTTCTTTCATTTTACAGATGGTAGCACCCTGGTCTATGAAGATGTCCGCAAGTTTGGGACCATGGAAGTCATCATACCTGAGCTTGTCGACAGCTATTTTTTGGCGAAAAAAATTGGTCCAGAGCCGACAGAAGCGGATTTTAAAGCGCCAGCCTTCCAAGCAGCTCTTAAAAAATCAAAGAAACCCATTAAATCAGCTCTTTTGGACCAAAAATTAGTGGCTGGTCTGGGCAATATCTATGTAGATGAGGTTCTCTATCGAGCCAAGGTTCATCCAGCCCGTTTGGGTCAAAGCCTGACTGCTAGAGAAGCCACAGCAATCCGCAAAGAAACGATTGCTGTGCTTGCTCAGGCTGTTGAAAAGGGTGGCTCCACCATTCGCTCCTACAGCAATGCTTTTGGAGAAGACGGCACTATGCAGGAAGAACACCAGGTCTATGGAAAAACAGGCCAGCCGTGTTTGCGCTGCGGGACGCCGATTGAGAAAATTCAGCTGGGGGGACGTGGAACCCATTTTTGCCCTCACTGCCAAAAGGAGAACTAGATGGCGAGAATCATTGGATTAACAGGAGGGATTGCTTCAGGAAAGTCCACTGTCACCTCCTATTTGAGAGAAAAAGGGTATCCTGTCATTGATGCTGATCAAGTGGTCCATGACTTGCAGGCGCCAGGTGGAGAACTCTACCGTGTCTTAGTGGATCATTTTGGGAGAGAGATCCTTACCAAAGAAGGAGAGCTGGACCGCGTCGCTTTGGGTCAGCGGATCTTTTCAAATCCTAGTGAAAGAAACTGGTCCAATCGCGTCCAAGGCAGGCTTATTCGTGAGGCTCTAGCTGAGGTAAGAGATAGACAAGCTGCACAATCCGATCTCTTTTTTATGGATATTCCACTCTTAATCGAGCAAGGCTATGAAGAGTGGTTTGAATCTGTCTGGTTGGTAGCTGTATCAAAAGAAACCCAGCTCAAGCGCCTGATGGAACGCAACCACTTATCAGAACTGCAGGCCCAAGAACGCATCGCGTCTCAAATGCCGCTAGATGAAAAAAAGAGCCCATGCAGATCTGGTTCTTAGACAATAATGACGATCTAACGGCCCTCTATGCCCAATTAGATGCAGCCCTACAACAATTAGAAAGAAGATGATCTTATCACAAGAGAAATCAATTGGCGTAAAAATCTATATATTGCCTGGATCGGCTGCTTTTTCATCGGAGCCAGCCTTTCTTTAGTCGTTCCTTTTATGGCCCTCTTTGTGGAAGAGTTGGGTGTTACGGGCAAGGCTGTTCCCCTTTTATGCTGGGCATTGCCGTCGCGAGTTCTTCTGTGACCTCTGCGATCATGTCTCCCCATCTGGGGGAGCTTAGCCGACCGCTATGGTCGAAAAACCCATGATGCTTAGAGCCTCCATTGCCATGACACTGACCATGGGAGGCATTGCCTTTGTACCATCCGTCTTTTGGCTCTTGGTCCTACGCTTGCTCAATGGGGTCTTTTCAGGCTTTGTCCCCAATAGTACAGCCCTGATTGCCAGTCAAGTTCCCAAGGACCAATCCGGCTATGCCCTAGGGACTTTGTCGACTGGTGTCGTAGCTGGAACCTTGATGGGGCCCTTTGATTGGGGGACTCATTGCTGAAAATCTAGGAATGCGCAATGTCTTTCTCTTGGTCGGCTTCTTCTTATTTTTGGTTTCCCTCTTAACCTTCTGGGGCATTGAGGAAGAGTATGAGCCCCTTCCAAAAGAAGAACAAAAATCCAGTTGGGAGTTGCTCATGTCCATTCAGCAAAAAGATATCCTCTTGGGCCTCTTTTTGACCAGCATGACCATTCAAATGATCGCCCAATCTATTTCTCCGATCCTGCCTCTTTATGTGCGAGCTTTGGGACAAAGAGATAACCTGATCTTTGTATCGGGGATGATTGTTTCGGCTATGGGAGTCTCTAGTATGCTCTTTTTCAGGTTGGATGGGAAAAACTCGGAGACCGAATCGGGAATCACCGGCTCTTATTAATCGCCCTTCTTTATAGTGGCTGTCTCTATATCCTTTGTGCCCAAGCGCAAACACCCCTTCAATTAGGGATTTTACGCTTCCTCTTTGGGATCGGGACAGGAGCCCTACTACCAGGAGTTTCTGCATTATTGAATCGTTTAACCCCTCCTGAAGGGATTTCTCGGATCTTTAGCTACAACCAGCTCTTTTATTACTTTGGTGGCGTATTAGGGCCAATGATGGGATCGAGTATTTTCATGCATTTTGGCTATCATTGGGTATTTTTACGGTACAGCCCTTTTGGCCTTTACCGATTTGATGTTCCTCTTATTCTTATTTAGAAAGTATTTGAAAGTGAGAGACGTACGTGCGAATTAAAGTTCAATTGACCTGCACCAGCTGTGGGAGTCAGAATTATTTGACCAGTAAAAATACCAAAACCCATCCTGAAAAGATCGAGGTCTTGAAGTATTGTCCCAAGGAAAGAAAAGTAACCTTACATATTGAATCAAAATGATTTTCATGGTATAATAGTGGAGATTTTAAGGAGTTTTTGAATATGAGCGGAGCATTAACAACTATTTTACTAGTATTATCAGTATTGATTATTATCGCAATTTTTATGCAACCAACAAAAAAACCAATCGAGCAACGTCTTTGACGCAAGCTCAAATGACTTGTTTGAACGTTCAAAAAGCGCGCGGGTTTGAAGCCGTGATGCAGCGTTTAACAGCTATTATGATCTTCTTTTGGTTATTGATCGCGATGATCTTAATGGTACTTTCTAGTAGATAAGATAGGCTCAGACAATGTCTTTGCCTATTTTTATTTTGCAAAACAAAGACACAAGTAGATAGAAAAAAAGGAGGCTGGATAACCAGCAAATAAATCAATGAAAACAAGTATTAAAGAATATTTACAAGAGCATGACAAAGCCCAGATCAATGATCTGGCAGCAGCTCTAGGAAAAGAAGGGTCTAAGGATTTCCGTGACTTGGTCAAAACCATCTCTCTGATGGAACGCCGTCATGAGTTGAAATTCGAAGATGATGGCTCTCTTCGTTTGGCTCAAAAGAAGGCCCCAGCCATTACCCTCAAGGGGATCTTTCATGCCCATAAGAATGGCTTTGGCTTTGTCAGTTTAGAAGGCGAAGAAGAGGACCTCTTTGTTGGCCGAAATGATGTCAACCACGCTATCGATGGGGACACCGTTGAGATCGTCATTACCAAGGTAGCAGACCGAAACAAGGGAACGGCAGCAGAAGCTAAGATTATTGATGTCTTGGAGCATAGCATCAAAACGGTAGTTGGACAAATCGTTCTGGATGAGGAAAAGCCTAAATATGCCGGCTACATTCGTTCGAAAAATCAAAAAATCAGCCAGCTGATCTATGTGAAGAAGCCAGCCATCCAATTGGAAGGGACCGAAATCCTCAAGGTCGAAATTGATCAATACCCGAGCCGTAAGCACAATTATTTTGTGGCGACGGTGCGGGATGTGGTCGGTCATGTAACAGATCCAGGAATCGATGTCTTGGAAGTGTTAGAATCCATGGACATCGTCTCAGAATTTCCAGAAGAAGTGCTGAAAGAGGCTGAGCAGGTTCCAGATGCACCATCTGCAAAGGATTTAGAGGGACGCTTGGATCTGCGAGAGGAGATCACCTTTACCATCGACGGAGCAGATGCCAAAGACTTGGACGATGCGGTCCATATCAAGCTACTCAAGAACGGCAACTTTGAGCTGGGTGTTCACATCGCAGATGTTTCTTATTACGTTACAGAAGGTTCAGCACTCGACAAGGAAGCTCTAAATCGGGCGACTTCTGTCTATGTGACTGACCGAGTAGTGCCCATGTTGCCAGAGCGTCTCTCCAATGGGATCTGTTCTTTAAATCCGAATGTGGATCGCCTGACCCAGTCTGCCATCATGGAGATTGATCCTCATGGCAAGGTTGTCAAGCATACCATTACCCAAACAGTGATCAATACAACCTTCCGAATGACCTATAGCGACGTCAATGATATCTTAGCAGGCGACGAAGAAAAGGCTCAAACCTTTAAGAAAATTGTCCCAAGTATTCATCAAATGGCCACCTTGCATGGCATTCTAGAAAGCATGCGGATTTGTCGTGGCGCCCTTAATTTTGATACCAATGAGGCTAAAATCCTGGTCAATAAAGAAGGAAAACCGGTCGATATTGTCCTTCGCCAAAGAGGAATTGCCGAGCGCATGATTGAGTCCTTTATGTTGATTGCCAATGAAACAGTGGCGGAGCACTTTACGCGACTGAAACTACCGTTCATCTACCGGATCCATGAAGATCCAAAGGCAGAAAAAGTACAGAAGTTTATCGATTATGCTTCTAGTTTTGGAATCCAAATCTACGGAACGGCTAGTGAGATGAGTCAAGAAGCCCTACAAGAAATTATGCGCAAGGTCGAAGGGGAACCCTATGCAGATGTCCTTTCGATGATGTTGTTGCGCTCGATGCAACAGGCTCGTTACTCAGAGCACAACCATGGCCACTATGGGCTTGCTGCTGAGTATTATACCCACTTTACCAGTCCCATCCGTCGGTATCCGGACCTGATGGTTCATCGAATGGTGCGCGAATATGGAAAATCCCAAGAAGTAGCTGAACACTTTGAACAAGTCCTTCCGGACATTGCCAGCCAATCCTCTAGTCGGGAACGTCGAGCTATTGATGCGGAGCGCGAAGTAGAAGCCATGAAGAAGGCAGAATACATGGAAGACTATGTTGGGGAAGAGTACGATGCCGTGGTTTCCAGTGTGGTAAAATTTGGCCTCTTTGTGGAGTTGCCAAATACGGTTGAAGGCTTGATCCATATTACCAATCTTCCTGAATTCTACCATTTTAACGAACGAGATCTAACCCTTCGGGGAGAAAAATCAGGAGTGACCTTCCGTGTCGGTCAGCAAATCCGAATCAAGGTAGAAAGAGCCGACAAGATGACAGGAGAGATTGATTTCTCTTATATTCCAAGTGAATGGGATGTCGTCGAAAAAAAGGCCTCAAGGCTAAAGGGACGTGACCGAGATGGCAATCGCAGGGATCGCAGACGCAAGGACAAAAAAGTTTCTAAGGGATCAACCGCTAGAAAAGATGACAAGCGGAAAGATTCTTCCTCTAAATCCAAAAAGAAAAAAGGGAAGAAACCATTTTACAAGGAAGTAGCAAAGAAAGGAGCCAAACATGGCAAAGGGCGAAGGAAAGGTAGTCGCGCAAAAATAAAAAAAGGCGAGACATGACTACACCATCGTGGATACGATTGAAGCAGGGATGGTGCTGACAGGGGACAGAGATCAAAAAGTGTCCGTGCAGCACGCATTAACTTGAAAGATGGCTTTTGCACAAGTTAAAAATGGCGAAGTTTGGCTTAGCAATGTCCACATTGCCCCTTACGAGGAAGGCAATATCTGGAACCAAGATCCAGACCGTCGTCGCAAGCTCCTTCTTCATAAAAAAAGCAAATCCAAAAAGCTGGACCAAGACACCAAAGGGACCGGAATGACCTTGGTGCCTTTGAAGGTCTATCTCAAGGATGGCTATGCCAAATTGCTTTTGGGGCTCGCTAAAGGGAAACATGATTATGACAAGCGTGAATCCATCAAACGTCGGGAACAAAACCGGGACATCGCACGGGTCATGAAACAATACAATACACGTTAAAGAAAAAGGCAGTTTTGAAACTTGTTTCAGATCTGTCTTTTTGTGGGATAGGGCTCCTTTTTTTCCAACTTGTAAAAAGGGGCTTTTTCTGTATGATAAGGGTAGTGAAAGAAAAAGGAGAAGCAGCATGACACAAAAATTGATCGCTTACAAGCGCATGCCTATCTGGACCAAGGATACCATGCCAGAAGCTCTTCAAAGAAAGCACAATACCAAGGTAGGAACCTGGGGAAGATTACAGTTTTAAAAGGTCAGTTACGATTTATTGAATTGACCGAAGAGGGGGAAGAAATCGCGAGCCACCTCTTTGAAGCAGGAGCAGAGAACCCCATGGCCGAGCCCCAGGCCTGGCACCGTGTGGAAGTAGCGACGGACGATGTGGAGTGGTACTTGGAATTTTACTGTGAGCCAAAAGACTATTTCCCCAAAAAATACAATACCAATCCTGTCCATTCAGAAGTGCTAGAAGCAGTGGGAATTGTCCCAGCTGGAAAGGCGCTGGATCTAGGATGCGGGCAAGGACGCAACGCCCTCTTTTTGGCCCAACATGGCTTTGACGTGACAGCAGTAGATCAAAATGAACTGGCTCTTGAGATCTTACAAAGTATTGTCGCTGAGGAAGATCTAGAGATGCCAGTGGGACTCTATGATATCAATGCTGCTGCACTCACTCAAAACTATGATTTCATCGTATCAACTGTGGTCCTCATGTTTTTAGACGCTGATCGGATTCCAGCGATTATCCGCAATATGCAAGAGCATACCAATCCAGGTGGCTACAATCTCATTGTCTGTGCCATGGATACAGAAGATTATCCTTGCCAGATGCCCTTCTCGTTCACCTTTAAAGAAGGAGAATTGGCGGAGTATTACAAGGATTGGGAATTGGTCAAGTACAATGAAAATCCAGGCCATCTCCATCGTCGAGATGAGAATGGCCATCGGATTCAACTTCGATTTGCAACCATGTTGGCAAAGAAAAAATAAAGAAAAAGCAGGATGTTAAGATCCTGCCTTCAGATTGAAGACAAAGTCATATAAAAAACTTTCCTTAGGTGAGTACGGACGTCAGCGAACTTCTTCGAAGTTCTAAGACTTAGTTTTGAGCCTAGGGTCTCAAAACTCCCGAGTGCCTGAAACGTTATTGTTTCAGGCACTTTTCTCACAGCGGAAAGTTTCGGTATTTTCTTGAATCGATTTAAAAATTGGAATTCATTTTTATTTTTTTTGCAAAATCGCTTAACTTATTTTACTTTAAAGTAGTTTGTCTACATTCTAAAAGCAGGATGTTAGGATCCTGCCTTTTTGCTTTCTTACAAACAAGTTGAACAAGGTGATCAGTTCTTTTTTCATTTGCCAAAAGAAAGACCTTCTCCAGAAGGGTAGGAAAAGGTTGGGGGATTTAGTTCCAGCTAGCAAAGTCGCAGACACTGAGAATGATCGTTCCAATTTCAATGGGGTCCTCTTTCGCACCCGATTCTAACCAGGTAACAATTACAGATTCGATCGTAGCGATGAAAATTTCTAGACCATACTTGTATGGAACTTGAAAGTCTGAAATGATGTGTTCTTTAGCGTGGGGAGTATCGTCCAGTGCATGAAGGGTAAAACTTCTTACCAATTTACTAAAGTCCGAGCAACAGGATTGTGACAATGCATATATAAAATCATAATTCTCTTTAATAGCGGTCAACACATTGAGAAAGTTTACCTTGACAGGACTTCCTTCAACGAAGAGGCTATCCAATTCTTGCATCATGTCCATTTTCATTTGCTCAAACATGTCGTATTTATCGACATAATGCAGATAGAAGGTCCCGCGGTTAATTCCAGCGGTTTCGGTTAATTGTCGAATAGTGATGCTTTCAAAAGGTTGTTGCAAGAGCAGTTTCGAGAGTGCATTCCGTAAGTCTGACTTGGTTGTTGTTTGTCTTTGGCGTACCATATGTTCCTTTCTATAGTTGTATAAATCTGTTTCTATTTGTTTGAAGTTGAAATAATTTATAGGTTAAATAATTTCACGACACTAACAAATAGCATTATACTCCAAAAATATAAATTAAACAATAATTCTAATTTTTGCACAGATAACGAAAAGTGTACAAAAAATTTACAAGTTTATGAATGACGGGCCCTGACAAGATTTTGTGAAAATCTCACAATAATTAGTGATTTAAAATAATTCCCTCCTAAAAAAATGGTCAGGAAATTTTTTTAGGAAATGGAGAAAGCAAGATGGAAAAGGCAGTGTAATAAACAAAAAACCAGCAACTTTTAAGTGCTGGTTACTTTATTTGATAAAAGTTGTCACGATCAAATTGAAATTTAAGATAGTTAAGACAATCGCAACGAGATAGCCTAAGAAAGTATTCCATTTCGCATTGACATGTTCTCCCATGATTTCCTTGTTGGAGGTGAAATAAACCAGAGGGAAGATGGAGAAAGGAAGAGCCGCTGATAGGAAGACTTGAGAATAAACCAGAAGGTCATCGAGGACATGTTCCTGATCTCCAAATAAGATCGCAACGATGATGACAGGAAGAAGGGCAATGATCCGAGTCATGAGACGAACGACCCATTGTGGCAGGCGGAATCTCAAGAAACCTTCCATAACGATTTGACCGGTTAGGGTCCCAGTAATGGTTGAATTTTGACCACTGGCTAACAAAGCGATGGCAAAGAGGGTGGACAAGAAGGGACTAGCGATAGCACCGGCAATATGATTATCTTTGAGGGCATTATACATGCTAGAGAAAGCACCGATCTTATCTCCGTGACCAAAGAAGAGGGCTGCTCCAAGAATCAAGAGGAGGGAGTTGACGACGAAGGCCAAACTCAATTCAATATTTGAATCCCAGGTCATAAAGCGCACTGCCCGTTTGATATCTGCTGGATCTTTGTAGTCCACCTTTCGCGTTTGCGAAATGGAAGAGTGGAGATAGAGGTTGTGGGGCATTACTGTTGCCCCGATGATTCCAAGCGCCAAGGTTAAGGCTTCATTTCCTTTTGGAAGTCCAATTCCCTAGCACCTCTTTTTTTGAGGGAGGAAGCCAGCGAAGATTCCTCCGATATCTGGTTTCGATAGGAAAACCAGATAGCCAAAAATTGCAAGGATCGTGAGGATCAAGGTTGATACGATGGCCTCGATCTTTCGAAATCCTAGATGCATGAGTCCTAGTAATAGGAAGACATCAAAGATAGTGATCAGGATAGAAAAGAGCAAGGGCCAGCCAAAAAGAAGGTGGAGGGCAATCCCTGATCCGATGACTTCTGCTAAATCTGTCGCCATCAAGGCAAGCTCGATCACAATCCAAAGGGTATAGCGAAGCCATTTTGGCAAGTGATGGGCGGTTGTTTGGGCCAGGTCCTTACGATGGACAATTCCTAGTTTACCAGCCATTTGTTGCAACTGCATGGCGATTAAAGAGGAGAGAAGAACCACTGATAAGAGGAGGTAGCGGTATTGTGCCCCTCCGACCACACTGGTAATCCAGTTTCCCGGGTCCATATAGCCGACAGCTACCAGACTTCCTGGTCCTGAAAAGAGTAGAAGAGTCTTCCAAAAGGGGATGCCTTTTGGCACGTCAATAGACTGGTTGATTTCTTGAAGTGATTTCCTTTCAAACTGTTGTAAACTCATGATGAGCCTTCTTTCTAAGAATAAATCAAATTTGTCTCTAATTATAGCATAAAAATTTATAATAGTTCATGATAATTTGAGGAAGAATCACTTGTTTGTCGATACCTCGATTTCTTTGTAATCTATACGAAAAGGACTATAATATAGATAGGAAAGTAGGAGGGAGGAGAAAAATGGCCTACATCGAAATGCAGCACTGTTACAAGCGCTATACGAGTGGAGAAACGGAGATTTCTCGCTAATCAGGATGTTTCCTTTTTGAGATTGAAAAAAAGGCGAGTTGGTCATTATTTTAGGGGCGTCAGGAGCTGGAAAAATCAACAGTTCTCAATATCTTAGGAGGGATGGACACCAATGACGAAGGGTCAGGTTCTGATTGATGGGGTGGATATTTGCTAAAGCTCAATTCCCATCAACGAACGGATTATCGACGAGATGACGTTGGCTTTGTCTTTCAATTTTATAATTTAGTAGCCAATCTGACAGCCAAGGAAAATGTCGAATTGGCTTCAGAAATCGTCTCTGATGCCTTGGATCCGGAAGCCGTTTTAAGAGAAGTAGGACTTGGCAATCGTCTTGATAATTTTCCTGCCCAATTGTCAGGTGGAGAGCAACAACGGGTGGCGATTGCTCGGGCAGTGGCGAAAAACCCTAAAATTCTCCTTTGTGATGAGCCTACGGGAGCCTTGGATTACCAGACAGGTAAGCAAGTATTGGGGATTTTACAGGCCATGTCTCGTAAAAAGGGAGCGACGGTCATCATCGTAACCCATAATGCTGCTTTAGCCCCGATTGCAGACCGTGTGATTCGCATGCATGATGCCAAGGTCAAGTCGGTAGAAATCAATGAGCTTCCTCAAGATATTGCTACACTAGAGTATTAGAAGAGGTGGTAGCATGAAACGAAAAGTCTATTGGAAGGATCTATTTGGTTCTTTTACACATTCAAAAGGACGTTTTCTCTCCATCTTAACCTTGATGTTGTTGGGAAGCTTGGCCTTGGTAGGCTTAAAGGTGACTACTCCAAATATGCATCGAACGGCTAACCAGTTTATTCAGCAACAAAAGATGCTAGATCTTGCTGTCATGGGGGACTTGGGATTAGACCAGGTAGACCAAGAGGAGCTTTTAGGACTCAAAGGGACGCGTGTCGAATTTGGTTCACTGCTGGATCTGACGTTGAAAGGAACAGGAAAGGCAATCCGACTTTTTTCTCCCCCAAAGAGTCTCTCTTCTTTTCGTGTGACCAAGGGGCGTCTGCCTCAAAAAGAAGGGGAACTGGCCCTAGCAAGTTTTTTTGGGAGGATCGCTATCAGATTAGGGGATACCCTCACACTTGAAGAAAAAGGCTGGGAACTCGCTCTAGTTTAAAAGCGAAAAGCAATTCACCATTGTTGGCTTTTGTTCAATCCTCTGAGATGTGGTCTCAAAAGAATTTAGGCACTGCCATGAGTGGCAGTGGGAATCTGGATGCCTATGCTCTGGTTTCAAAAGAGGTCTTTACGACTAAACTTCCCTGCGATGGCGCGGATCCAGTTTGATGATCTGAGATCTTTAGATTCTTTTTCGCAAGTCTACCAAAAACGGCTCGAAGCTCATCAAGAAGAGTTAGAAAAACTTCTGAAAGACAATGGAAAGGCTCGCTATCAAAGACTCAAGCAGGAGGCGGATGGGCAGATTCAAAAAGGCCAGAAAGAACTCAGTCGTGCCAAGGAAACACTCCAGTCAGCCAAGAATCAGATCGATCAGGCTCAAAAGCAATTAGACTTGCAGGAGACGCAGCTCAGTAAACTAGCTCCATTTCTGCCAGCTAAAGAGCAAGTAGCCAGTCAAGAAAAAGCTCCATCAAGCCAAAGAACAACTGGATCAGAAAAAGAAGGACTGGACTGCAGGTGAAAACGGAGCTTGCAAAAAAAGAGGAGGAGCTGAAAAAAGCCCAAAAGCGAGCGAGATCAGCTGGAAATTCCAACTTATCATGTCTATGACCGCAAGACCATGCCAGGTGGACAAGGTTACCTGATGTATAGCAATGCTAGTAGTAGTATCTCTGCTGTCGGAAATATTTTTCCGGTCGTTCTTTATCTGGTAGCAGCCATGGTGACCTTTACCACGATGACCCGCTTTGTCGATGAAGAGCGGACCAATGCAGGTATTTTTAAGGCGCTGGGCTATCGTACCAAGGACATCATTCTCAAATTTGTCCTCTATGGATTCTTTGCAGGGACGATCGGGACCCTTCTAGGAACCTTGCTGGGCCATTATTTCCTATCGGGGATCATTTCCAACATTATTACGCAAGGGATGGTGATTGGAGAGAGCAGAGAGTATTTTTATGGGGATATGACTCTGATTGCGCTCGGACTGTCTTTCATCGCGAGTGTGCTTTCCAGCTTACTGGGTTTCTCGTAAGGAATTAAAAGAAGAAGCCAATCTTTTATTACTGCCCAAACCACCGGTATCCGGTTCGAAAATTTTTCTGGAGCGTCTCCATTTTATTTGGAAACGTCTGAATTTCACGCACAAGGTTACTGCTCGCAATCTCTTTCGTTACAAACTACGGATGTTGATGACCATTTTTGGAGTGGCGGGTTCTGTTGCTCTTCTCTTTGCAGGGCTAGGGATTCAATCTTCTGTAGGAAGTGTTTCCAAACGCCAATTTCAAGAGATCCTATCTTATGAGTTGATTGTAGCCAAAAAAACGAATGCCTCCTACCAAGAAAGCAAAGAACTAACCAATCGTCTGGAAAAATCAGATATCAAAGATTATCGAGCCATCTATAGTAAGGTTATCGAAGATTCTTTAAAGGGTGGACGCGACAAGCAGACCATTACGATGATGGTAACGGATCGTACAGATTTTTCTCCCTTTGTCAGCTTGCGTTCTCTCAAGCAGGGAGAGTCCTTGTCTCTCAAGAAAGGGGTTATCATCAGTAGCAAACTAGCACAACTAGCCCAGGTTACAGTTGGGGATCGACTGACCCTAGATGGTCACTCTTTTAAGGTGGCAGGAATCACTGAAAATTATGTCGGCCATTTTATCTATATGGATCAGGCAAGTTACCAAAAAATCTACGGAGAGCGGACTTCAGAAAATAGCTATTTGGTACAGCTGCAAAATTCCTCCACACGACAAGTGCAAGCAGTTAGTCGGGACATGATGGCTCTTGCAGCTGTGAAGGCAGTCAGTCAAAATGCTTCGATGATTTCCCTCTTTAACTCAGTTGCCAAATCGTTGGACACCACCATGATGATTCTAGTAGTTGTATCGGTTTTGTTAGCTATCGTGATCTTGTATAATTTAACCAATATCAATGTGGCAGAGCGGGTCCGTGAATTATCGACCATCAAGGTCTTGGGATTCCATAATAAGGAAGTGACACTCTATATTTACCGCGAAACCATCTTATTGTCTATCATAGGGATCCTCATGGGGTTAGTGGGGGGCTATTATCTTCATCAATTTCTTATTGCCATGATTGCACCAGATGCCATTCTATTTTACCCCAAAGTAGGACTTGGTGTTTTCATTTTCCCTGTAGGAGGACTGATCCTTCTTTTGGTCCTGTTAGGAATTTATGTTGACCATTATCTCCGAAAAGTAGATATGCTAGAAGCCCTCAAATCAGTAGACTAAGATACAAAGCCCGTAGCTGATAGCGACAAAATGAGCCCTCTAGTCTTATTTTTCATTTCACCAGCAACGAATGTTTATAAAACTTTCACCTCAGGGTGGAAGTTTTTCTTCTCTTTGTTATAATGGAGAGTAGGAGAAGATCATGACTAAAATTGCTTTACTTTCAGATATTCATGGAAATACGACAGCATTGGAAGCTGTCCTAGAGGATAGCCGAAAAGCCAAGGTGGATGAATATTGGCTCTTAGGAGATAGTTTGATGCCAGGGACAGGGAGACGGGCCCTCTTGGAGCTGATAGGGGAGCTACCGATTACGGTCAAAGTCCTTGGAAACTGGGAAGATAGTCTTTGGCGGGCTATGAGAGGGATGTTGGATGAGACTAGACCGAGTCATCGCTACCTCATGCGCCAGTGTCAATATATTCTGGAAGAAATCACGCCCCAGGAAATTGAAGACATGCAGAAAATGCCCATGCAGGTCCATAGAGAAATCGCAGGTTTAAAGATCGGCATTACCCACCACTTACCTGATAAGAATTGGGGTCGCGAATTGATCCACATTGGTGAGCAGAAGGATTTTGATCGCTTGGTGACAAACCCGTCTTGTGATATTGCAGTCTACGGACACATTCACCAGCAGTTTTTCCGCTACGGGACAGGAGGAGAACTGATTATCAATCCTGGATCGATCGGTCAACCTTTCTTTTTGGAAAAGAATCTTCGCAAGGACCTTCGGGCCATGTATGCCATTCTCGAATTTGATCAAATGGGGCTAAAAGATGTCGATTTTAGACGGGTGGACTATGATGTCCAAAAAGAACTGCAACTGGCAAAAGACCTCCATCTTCCTTATTACCAAGTGTATTATGAAAGTTTGGTCAATGGCATTCATCATACCCACAATCATGAGCTCCTTCATGAAATTGAGCAGAGAGAAGGTCATGATCGAGAAATCGATGCTTGGCTAGAGGACTTCTTCCAATAGTGTAACTGTTGACATTACAACTGAAAAGAGTATAATAGGAATAACGAAAGTCGTCCCTTGACGGTTGTTCAATAGACTCTACCTTCAAAAACGGGTAGAAAGGAGTGAAGTTATGCAAATTTCGAGTCGCTTTACCATTGGGACTCATGTCTTGATCATGATTGCTCTACAAGGAGAAAAAACAAAAGTAACCAGTGATTTTTTTGGCAGGAAGTGTCGGCGTGAACCCTGTTATTATTCGAAAGACCTTGTCTCAGTTGAAGAAAGCTGGATTGATCCATGTAGCGCGTGGGACAGGCGGAGCTGAGCTCGCAAAAGCAGCCGATGAGATCAGTTTGCTGGATATCTATCAAGCAGTAGAATGTTTAGGTTCGACAGGTCAATTATTTGGTTTTCATGACAATCCAAATCCAGCCTGCCCAATTGGCCACAATATCCACAATGTTTTAGATGGGAAGCTTGAGGACATTCAGACTGCTATGGAAAAAGAAATGTCTCAAACCACTTTAAAAGACGTCGTAGAAGATACGCAGAAAAGAATGAAACTCGAATCGGTTTCATAAGAAAAAAGAGAGTGGGACAGAAATCGGTAATTCGTTAGAATTCGATTTCGTCGTCCCACCTCCGCACAGTTGAGTAGGGCTGTAAAAGCTGATGAAATCAGCGTAGTAGAGCCCACTCAACCACTGCGTATTGCTCGACAATCCAAAGATAATTAAGAGGCTAGGACTTTTGTCCCAGCCTCATTTTTTATAGTTATTAACGAAACAAGATGTTTGTTATATATTGAAACGACTAAAGGATTAGTCAAAGTAAAGTAAGTCTTTGCTGGTTTCAGTGAAGAGTCCAAATCCGTCTTTTGTGACGTACCCACAATCTTCGATACGGACACCGACTTTACCTGGAATATAGATTCCTGGTTCGACTGAGAAGCACATTCCTTCTTCAAGCACCATGTCATTTCCTTCCATAATAGAAGGGAATTCATGCACGTCCATTCCGATCCCGTGTCCGAGGCGGTGGTTGAAGTACTCACCATAACCAGCTTTTTCGATGACGCTCCGTGCAGCACGGTCTACGTCATGTGCTGTTACACCAGGTTTGATCATGTCAATGGCTGCTTGTTGAGCTTCTAACGTCAAGTGGTAGATTTCTTTTTGAAATCATCTGGTTTTCCAACTGCAACAGTACGAGTCATATCTGACGCATAACCATTCACCATACAGCCAAGGTCAAAGAGCAAGAGGGCATCATTTTCGACTTTGTTGCTTCCAGGAATTCCGTGTGGGTTAGCTGCATTATTTCCAGTCAAGACCATGGTTTCAAAGCTCATTTCATAACCCAATCGTTTGATACCAAAGTCGATTTCTGCTACGATATCAGTTTCTGTTTTATCCAGTGAGATGGCGTCGAATCCCATATTGACAGCCTTATCTGCATATTGACCAGCCACCAACATTTTTTGGATCTCATCAGCAGATTTGATCAAGCGCATCCGGTTAATCCGTGGTGTCAAGTTGGTGAATTGAGCCTTTTCAAAGACAGTACGCAAGCCATTGTATTTGGTAAGGATCAAGTTATCATATTCAAGTGCAACGGTTTTGGCATCTGGTTTTGCGATAGCCCCTTTAATCTTTTCCCAAGGGTTTTCAGAATCCACATAGCCAACCACTTGGAAATCGACAACTGCAGTCGCCCGTTCCACTTCAAGTGCAGGAACGAAGAGAAGTGGTTCGTGGTCTGTGTAAACGAACAAGAAGAGTTGACGTTCGTGGGGATCACTGTAAAATCCAGTCAGGTAATTGATGGTGACAGGATCGGATACAACAGCGACATCTGTTTTTTCAGTTTCAAGAAAATCGACGATTTGATCTAATTTAGACATAATGCTACCTTCTTTCTATGGATCTATTTTGTCAAATTTTCCCCAAAAAAGCAAGAGTTTACAAAATTTTACCAAAATACTTGAAAGTGTTTACAATACATGATAAAATAGGATTAATTAGAGAGTGAAAACGAAATTTTCAATAATGAAAGGAAATCTTATGAATACAGACGATACAGTAACGATTTATGATGTCGCCCGTGAAGCAGGGGTTTCAATGGCAACCGTTAGTCGTGTAGTAAATGGGAATAAAAACGTTAAAGAAAATACACGTAAAAAAGTTTTAGAAGTGATCGAACGCTTGGATTACCGTCCAAATGCTGTTGCGCGTGGTCTTGCTAGCAAGAAAACCACAACAGTCGGTGTTGTGATTCCGACATCACGAATAGCTATTTCTCTACATTGGCTAAGGGGATCGATGACATTGCTGAAATGTACAAGTACAATATTGTTCTTGCAAATAGCGATGAAGACGATGACAAAGAAGTTTCAGTGGTAAACAACCTCTTTTCAAAACAAGTGGATGGGATCATTTTCATGGGTTATCACTTGACTGAAAAGATTCGCTCAGAATTTTCACGCTCTCGTACGCCAGTTGTACTTGCTGGGACAGTGGATGTTGAACACCAATTACCAAGTGTCAATATCGACTACAAGCAAGCAACCGTTGATGCTGTTACACAGTTGGCAAAACACAACAAGAAAATTGCTTTTGTAAGTGGCCCATTGGTGGATGATATCAATGGAAAAATTCGTTTGACAGGCTACAAAGAAGCTTTGAAAGCGAAAAAATTGAGCTATAGCGAAGGACTTGTGTTTGAATCCAAGTACCGGTACGATGAAGGTTATAACTTGGCAGAACGCATCATTGCATCCAAAGCAACAGCTGCCTTTGTAACAGGGGATGAATTGGCTGCAGGTCTCTTGAACGGCTTGTCTGATAAGGGGATCAAGGTACCAGAAGACTTTGAAATTATCACCAGTGATGATTCACAAGTAACTCGTTATACGCGTCCAAATCTATCAACGATTGGCCAGCCTTTGTATGACCTTGGTGCGATCAGTATGCGCATGTTGACCAAGATCATGCACAAAGAAGAGTTGGAAGAACGCGAAGTACTGTTGTCTCATACGATCAACCAACGTGGAACGACCAAAAAATAAGGATTAGTAGACTAGAGTCTCGACATGGGAAGACGTGTCTACTAGTCTGAAAGGCTAGAACAGAACTGTTCTAGCCTCTTTTTTATATGTCATTAATCATAAGTAATGATGAAGTGAAATTGAATGAGTGTTGGTTCAAATATTGATGTGTAAGTTACAATTAAATCGTTCTAGAGTTTGTTAAAATACCATACAACAAAATATGATGAATTTGTTTTGTTTCGTCTTCTATGTTTTTATTTGGAGATAGATGATTTCCTGTGCTATTGAGAGCACTCATGACGTTTAAAATAACCTCTGTTGACAAATCTTTAGCAATTATATTTTCATTTTTACCTAGCTCAATATATGCACGATATATTTCACGCTTTTTCTCATCTATCGCTTTTGTCATAAGTTTCGTAAAAGTAGGATCCTCTAACGTTTTTTCTTGAAAGTAGTTAGAAATCTGTTGGCTTATTTTTTTCTGACATAAAGCTAAGGCTTGATTTAATTTTGATTTATAATCTATATTACTGAGTAGAATGTTTTCAGCTTCTTGTATGATGTCTTTAAACAATTCATTAATACATAAAGCTACTAAATTATCTTTCTTATCAAAGTAATTGTAGATTGACACAGGAGAAACTTCTGCGACTTTTGCAATTGATTGTATACTTGTTTCTTTAAACCCTTTTTTTCTTTAAATAAAGAAAGAGCAGACTGAATAATAGCTTGCTTCTTTTTTTCTGTTGTTTTTTTGATATTGATTCATTTGAACACTCCATTTGATATCAATTATAGCACAACTTTGAAATTTATCTCAGATTATTTCATTAATTCTTGACGATATCTGATATTTACAATACAATTAAGTTTGAAATATAATTAATGATATTTCAAACTTATAATAATTGAGGGAAGATATTTAATGTTAACTGAATTTCTTATTAAGCAGTCTCAAAAACCTAGTGGTCTTATTGGTAGAGTCATCACAAAAATATGGTCATTCTATTTTAAAAAACTTAGTCTTTGGGCGATTAAACAGACTACTATTTCAGATAATTATAGAATTTTAGAAATTGGTTACGGTGGCGGGAGTACTATCAAGAACCTTCTTGCTTTTAAATAAAAAAATCTTGAGATTCATGGTATTGATATTTCTAAGGAATCATATAGAACTGCCCAACGTGTTCATTCAGATTCCATAAGAAAAGGTAGTGTCCAACTTAAGATTGGAAATGTGGAGAATATGCCTTATCAAAATAACTATTTTGATAGAATATTTGCTATTCAGACCCATATTTTTTGGAAGGATATAAAAAAGAGTTTTCAAGAAGTTTATAGAGTCCTGTCCAGCAATTCTACTTTGATAATTGCTTCTGAAAAAGAAAAAAATACATTATCATATGACAGATTATCGTACAAGTCATGAATTTAGTCAGTTACTAACAAGTATTGGTTTTTTTCAAAAAAATTGAGGAAAAAAACAGAATCGCAATTGGATTTTGTATATCGTATATAAATAAAATAGAATTTTAAATTTCGAACAGAACTGTTCTAGCCTCTTTTTTATACTGCAAACAGGTAGAGACTTGCTGGGCACTCTTTATTTCGGTATAATAGAAGGTATGAAAGTTTTACTGTATTTAGAAGGAAAATCCGTCTTACAAAAATCAGGAATTGGTCGAGCCTTGCAGCATCAAATGCATGCGCTTGATTTGGCTGGGATTCCGTATACGACAGATATTTTAGGAGATTATGATGTGGTGCATATCAATACCTATGGCCCACGGAGTTTCCTTTTGCTCCATGCAGCAAAGCGTCGTGGAAAGAAAGTCATCATGCATGGCCATTCAACCCGTGAGGATTTTGAAAATTCCTTTATCGGGTCTAACTTTTTTGCGCCCTTGTTTGGAAAGTATTTGGCTCACATGTACCAAAAGGCAGACTATGTGATCACGCCATCTGAGTATTCTAAACACCTGATTCAGTCTTATGGGGTGACTACACCGATTATCGCGGTTTCCAATGGAATTGATTTGGAAAAATACAAGAAGGATCCGAAAAAAGAAGAGGTCTTTCGCAAGCATTTTAATATCCAAGAAGGCCAAAAGGTTGTCATCTGTGCAGGGCTTTATTTTAAACGCAAAGGGATTGAAGATTTCGTAGAAGTGGCCCGTCGCATGCCGGATGTGCGCTTTATTTGGCTAGGTTCTATCAACAAATGGATCATTCCGCGTAAGATTCGTCGTATCGTGGAAAAGGATCATCCAAGTAATGTGGAATTCCCTGGCTACTTCAAGGGAGCGGTCTTCCAAGGGGCCATGACGGGTTCAGATGCTTTCTTTTTCCCTTCTTATGAAGAAACAGAAGGTATCGTTGTTTTGGAAGCCTTGGCCAGTCATCAGCACACGGTCTTGAGGGATATTCCAGTATACAATGGCTGGATCGACGAGACGTCATCTGAATTGTGCCACAATGTAGACGAATTTGTGGATTCCTTGAACAAGGTCTTGAACGGACAAGTAGACAAGCGGGAGGCAGGGCTACAAGGTCGCTGAAAGTCGTTCGATCGACTTAGTGGCTTATCAATTGGTCGAAGCCTATCAAACAGTTTTGGAGATGTAAGATGCGTGTAGGGTTATTTACAGATACCTATTTCCCGCAAGTTTCGGGAGTAGCGACCAGTATTCGGACGCTCAAAACAGAATTAGAAAAATTGGGTCACACGGTCTTTATCTTTACGACAACGGATAAAGATGTCAACCGCTATGAAGATTGGCAGATCATTCGGATTCCAAGTGTGCCTTTCTTCGCCTTTAAGGACCGCCGCGTTGCTTATCGTGGATTCTCAAAGGCGCTTGCCATTGCCAAACAATACCAGCTGGATATTATCCATACCCAGACTGAGTTTTCACTGGGCCTTTTGGGAGTGTGGATTGGACGTGAGTTGAGGATTCCTGTTATTCATACCTACCATACCCAGTATGAGGACTATGTCCGCTATATTGCAAGAGGTATGGTCATTCGCCCAAGTATGGTCAAATACATTGTGAGAAGTTATATGAATGATCTGGATGGCGTGATCTGTCCAAGTGAGATCGTCTATGACTTGCTCCAAAAGTACAAGGTCAAGGCAGAAAAACGCATTATTCCGACAGGGATTGATTTGGCCAAGTTTGACCGACCGGAAATCACTCCGACAGAGACAGCAGCCCTTCGTGAAAAATATGAAGTCGCAGAAGATGAAACGCTTTTATTGAGCCTGTCGCGGGTTTCTTATGAAAAGAATATTCAGGCTGTTATTGCGGCCCTTCCTGATGTCCTCAAGGTTAATCAAAAAGTTAAGTTGATCGTGGCTGGAGATGGACCTTATTTGGATGATTTGAAAAAACAAGCGGCGAAACTGGGGATTTCAGATGCGGTTGTCTTTACAGGGATGATCCCACCAAATGAGACAGCTCTCTACTATAAAGCGGCTGACTTCTTTATTTCAGCTTCAACGAGTGAGACGCAAGGATTGACCTATTTAGAGAGTATTGCAAGTGGTACCCCGATCATCGCTCATGGCAATCCTTATCTCGATCATGTGATTGATGACCCCATGTTTGGAAAGCTCTTTTATGAAGAGAGCGATCTGGCACAAGCGATTCTTGAAGCGATTGACGAGATGCCCGCAATCGATGAGACCAAGTGGGCAGAAAAGATTGATGATATTTCTGCAGCAACCTTTGGCCGTCGGGTCTACGAATTTTACTTGGATAAAATCATCTCTAAAGACTTTTCAAATGATTTGAATCCTGAACAAAGTCGGGTCAAGCGGATGTCTAAGACCATTGTGAAAATCCCGACCAAGGTGATTGCTCTTCCGGTCAATGGATCTGTGAAGATGATGAAGGCTTCGGTCAAACAAGTGAAGAAAATCCGTAAAATCACGCATTTCTTTGATTGAAAATGAAACTTTTTCTTGCAAAATTTCAATCGTGCTATAATAACTGACAGAGACATATCAAATCTAGGAAATCTGATAGAGAGCGCGTGGGGCTGGAAATCGCGTAGAGGATAGGTTTGGGACTACTCGTGATTCTTTTATGCAAACATAAAACGGTGGCTACGTTAGAGCCAATCAGAGGTGTCCCTCTTTTTTGAGGAACATAAATGAAGGTGGAACCACGTTGCGACGTCCTTTCGAGGAGGTCGCTTTTTTGATTTCTTAATGAGGAAATCAAAAGGAGTGATGATTCCAATGTTCAAAGACACCTCCCACCCATTTAGCTACTAAAAACTTTATAAGGAGAAAATCATGATTAAGATTACTTTCCCAGATGGCGCTGTTCGTGAATTCGAATCTGGCGTTACTACTTTTGAAATTGCCCAATCTATCAGCAATTCTTTGGCTAAAAAAGCTCTTGCTGGTAAATTCAACGGCAAATTGATTGACACAACTCGTGCCATCACCGAAGATGGAAGCATTGAAATCGTGACACCTGATCACGAAGATGCTCTTCCAATCTTGCGTCACTCAGCGGCACACTTGTTTGCCCAAGCAGCTCGTCGCCTCTTCCCAGATATTCACTTGGGTGTCGGTCCAGCGATCGAAGATGGTTTCTACTACGATACAGACAACCAAGCTGGTCAAATCTCTAACGAAGACCTTCCTCGTATCGAAGAAGAAATGAAGAAAATCGTGAAAGAAAACTTCCCATCTATCCGTGAAGAAGTGACCAAAGATGAAGCGCGTGAAATCTTCAAAAAAATGATCCATACAAATTAGAATTGATCGAAGAACACTCAGAAGACGAAGGTGGTTTGACCATCTACCGTCAAGGTGAGTACGTAGACCTTTGCCGTGGCCCACACGTCCCATCAACTGGTCGCATCCAAATCTTCCACCTTTCTGAATGTGGCTGGTGCTTACTGGCGTGGTAATAGCGACAATGCGATGATGCAACGGATCTATGGTACCGCTTGGTTTGACAAGAAAGACTTGAAGAACTATCTCCAAATGCGTGAAGAAGCTAAAGAACGTGACCACCGTAAACTTGGGTAAAGAGCTTGATTTGTTCATGATTTCTCAAGAAGTTGGTCAAGGTCTTCCATTCTGGTTGCCAAATGGTGCGACGATCCGTCGTGAGTTGGAACGCTACATCGTTGATAAAGAAGTAGCAGCAGGCTACCAACACGTCTACACTCCACCAATTGCTTCTGTAGAACTTTATAAGACTTCAGGTCACTGGGATCACTACCGTGAAGACATGTTCCCACCAATGGATATGGGTGATGGAGAAGAGTTTGTTCTTCGTCCAATGAACTGCCCTCACCACATTGAAGTCTACAAACATCATGTGCATTCTTACCGTGAATTGCCAATCCGTATCGCTGAAATTGGGATGATGCACCGTTATGAAAAAAATCTGGTGCTCTGACTGGTCTTTGCAACGTGTTCGTGAAATGTCTCTGAATGATGGTCATACCTTTGTGGCTCCAGAACAAATCGAGGAAGAATTCAAGAAGATCCTTCAATTGATCATCGATGTGTATGAAGACTTTAACTTGACGGATTACCGTTTCCGCTTGTCTTACCGTGATCCTGAAGATAAACACAAATACTTTTGACAACGATGAAATGTGGGAAAAATGCTCAACGCATGTTGAAAGCAGCTGTTGATGATATGGGTGTTGAGTACTATGAAGCAGAAGGGAAGCTGCCTTCTACGGACCAAAATTGGATATCCAAGTGAAAAACAGCTCTTGGTAAAGAAGAAACTCTTTCACCATCCAATTGGACTTCTTGCTTCCAGAACGCTTTGATCTTCATTACATCGGAGCAGATGGCGAAGAACACCGTCCAGTCATGATCCACCGTGGGGTTATCTCAACCATGGAACGCTTTACTGCGATCTTGATTGAAAACTACAAGGGAGCTTTCCCAACCTGGCTTGCTCCTCACCAAGTAACTCTTATCCCAGTATCGAACGAAAAACACGTAGACTATGCTTGGGAAGTGGCTAAGAAACTTCGTGACCGTGGTGTTCGTGCAGATGTGGATGAACGCAATGAAAAAATGCAGTTCAAGATCCGTGCTTCACAAACTCAAAAAATTCCTTACCAATTGATTGTTGGTGACAAGGAAATGGAAGACAAGGCTGTAAACGTGCGTCGTTATGGTCAAAAAGAAACAGAAACCATGTCAGTGGATGCATTTGTAGAATTGATTCTTGCAGATATTGCAAATAAATCCCGTGTTGAGAAATAAAACGATCACAGTCTGAGAAATATTTTTTAGTAAGAAAAAGCAACAACTATTTCAGTTGTTGCTTTTTCTATTTTGTTTAACCTGAGCTAGTAGTGATCGGTCAAACCACCACAAATAGTATCCTCATCAACAATCCTTTCTATCCATTAACTTTTGGATATAGGATATCCTCCCAAGATTTGCTTCCATGAGTTAGATAAGTTGACTATCCTCAATCCTTGTCTGCTTCATTTTCTTTTACGAGATCGTTTTGTGAATCTTTTTCAGAGAGTTTTTGATCGATATACTTGTCAATGTTTTCGTAAAATTCCTTGGTCGTCTCACTATCTAATTTTGTCGAATTATGGACTTGATTGACTTTCAATTGAACAGATTGAATACCGTAAGAGTCTTGTTTTTGGCGAATGGTTTCTAATTCTTCTTCTGAAATCGGATCTCCAACAACTGTCAAGACCAATTCATTGCTACTTGACTTGTAGACTTGATTAATGATCGTATGATTGGCGAACTCTTTTCCTACAAACTGTTTGATCCCTTCTTTTCGTGCTTGATCCATCGTCAGAGTGACTGCTGAATAGCTGGCTGGAAGAACCAATAATACAATCAAGGAGATCAACCCAATTCTCATTTTCATGTTTAGCTCTTTAAATGAACTTAAGGGAGATTGTCTCATCATAATTCTTGTTCCAACAATATTGATTAGCATGATAAAGACACAGTTGATCAAGAAAAGATAGAGAGCCCCAAATAAAAATCGTACATTCCCATTAGCTAAACCATAACCTGCAGTACAGATAGGTGGCATCAGAGCTGTTGCAATGGCTACTCCTGGCACGATATTGTTTGCTTCTTTTTTCCTTGAACCAATGACACCTGCTATCCCACCCGCAATAGCAATGAGAACATCCCAAATGGTTGGAGAGGTTCGTGCAATCAATTCGCTACTTGCATAAGATAAGGGAGAAATCCAGAAATATAGAGTCGAGACAAGCAAACTGACCAATACTTGAGTAAATAAAACCTGTAGAGATTGCTTGATTAAACGCGTATCAAAAATAGCTAAACCAAACCCCAGTCCAATAATCGGTGTCATAAGAGGGGAAATCAGCATGGCTCCAATAATGACAGCTGTTGAATTCATATTTAGACCTATAGAGGCAATAAAAATCGAACACATCAAAATCATTGTATCTCTTAATCGAACATGAAGGTCATCATATAGTTTCTCGCGGAATTCACGTGTTGAATAGTTTCCGGACATTGGTTACTCCTTTTATTTCATATAATCTTGTTTCTGCATGGATGATGGTAGAGAGACTTCTGTCCAAACTGACATGTTTTTAATTCTCACCTGTAATTCTTTTGAACATTATCTTTTAAATATCCATCAGTCCATCCTTGATATTATATCAAAAAAATTTTTACAGTCTTTCTCTGAAGAAATCAATTCATTTAAAAAGATAGAGAAAGGAAGAAATTTTTTTGTATCCTTATCCGAAGAAGAAAAAAACGATATCTCCTCTGAAAGTAGATACCGTTTTTAATGTTTAAACATGATGAGTTTGTAGCAGCAATCCTAGCTGATATCGCCAACAAATCACGTGTTGAGAAATAATAAAAATAGAAAAGATTGAGGATAAAAACAATCTAAAAACCTTCCTTAGGTGAGTAAGAACGTCAGCGAACTCTCTATGAAGTTCCAAAACTCCCTCGAGAGAGTGGGACAGAAATCGGTAATTCGTTAGAATTCGATTTCGTCGTCCCACCTCCTCTTCTTATTGGAAAGTCCAGCAATTGAGACTCCACATTTCTTCATAAGTTTGATATAATAAGAAGATAGAGATTGATTAGGAAAAAGTAGCATTAGAAACAGGTATGTAAGATGAAAAAAATATTAGTAGTTGATGATGAAAAAAACCAATTTCAGATATTATCAAATTTAACATGGCAAAAGAGGGCTATGAGGTATTGACAGCCTTTGATGGTCGGGAAGCTTTAGAGGTCTTTGCGGCTGAAAATCCGGATATTATTATTCTAGATTTGATGTTGCCAGAGATTGATGGCTTGGAAGTGGCGCGGACGATTCGTAAGACCAGCAATGTGCCGATCATTGTCCCTATCTGCTAAGGATACGGAATTTGATAAGGTCATCGGGCTTGAAATTGGGGCAGATGACTATGTGACCAAACCCTTCTCGAATCGGGAATTGCAAGCGCGTGTGAAAGCCTTGTTGCGTCGTTCTGAGTTTGCGGCTGATCCTCAGCTTGAAAATGATGCCGATACGGAAATTGTCATTGGTGATCTTCACATTCTTCCAGATGCCTTCTTGGTTCAAAAAGGCAACAAAGAATTGGACTTGACCCATCGTGAGTTTGAATTGCTCTATCACCTTGCGACCCATGTCGGTCAAGTGATGACCCGTGAACACCTTCTTGAGACGGTGTGGGGCTATGATTACTTTGGTGATGTTCGGACAGTGGACGTGACAGTTCGTCGTTTGCGTGAAAAAATCGAGGACACACCGGGACGTCCAGAATATATCTTGACCCGTCGTGGTGTTGGATATTATATGAGAAACAATGATTGATCAACTAAAACAATTTGTCATGTCGTCGAACTTTGTCTTTGTGCTGATTACGGTTGGGTTTATCATTGTGGTTGCCTTGCTTTTGCTGGAAAACCGTAGGGACAATATCAAGCTCAGACAATTAAACGCTAAAATTAAGGATCTGATTGCAGGGGATTATTCCGAAGTGGTCGATATGCAAGGAAGTCCAGAACTGACGGATATGACCAATAGTATCAATGATCTGTCTGAGGTTATTCGCCTGACGCATGAAAACTTGGAACAAGAAACCAAGCGTTTGACCAGTATCCTTTCTTACATGACAGACGGGGTGCTTGCGACCAACAGACGCGGTCAGATCATCATGGTCAATGAAATGGCAGCCAAGCAATTGAATGTTAATCCAGATGAGGTGCTCAATACCAGTATTCTGGATTTGCTTTCGCTTGGAGATGACTATGATCTGCGAAGCTTGATTACAGAAGTACCAGAGTTGACCATCGATTCCCAGGATGAAAATGGGGAATACTTAAGTCTTCGTGTGCGCTTTGCCTTGATTCGTCGTGAGTCAGGTTTTATCTCTGGTCTGGTAGCTGTCTTGCACGATACGACAGAGCAGGACAAGGAAGAGCGGGAACGTCGCCTCTTTGTCTCCAATGTGAGTCATGAATTGCGGACACCTTTGACCAGTGTGAAATCCTATCTGGAAGCCCTAGACGATGGCGCTTTGTCAGAGCCAGTAGCACCAGATTTTGTCAAGGTTTCACTCAATGAAACCAACCGCATGATGCGCATGGTCACAGATCTATTGAGCTTGTCACGAATCGATAATGAAACCAGTCAGTTGGACATCGAGTTGACCAACTTTACGGCCTTTATCACCTTTATTTTGAACCGGTTTGATAAGATCAAGAGTCAATCGCAAGAAGATACCAAGAAGTATGAACTGATCCGGGAATACCCGATCACCCCGATCTGGGTTGAAATTGATACGGATAAAATGACCCAGGTGATCGACAATATCTTGAACAATGCCATCAAGTACTCACCTGATGGTGGAAAGATCAAGGTAGGGATGAAAACGACAGATGCCCAGTTGATTATCTCCATCTCAGATGAGGGCTTGGGAATTCCCAAGAAAGACTTGCCACGCATTTTTGATCGCTTTTACCGAGTGGATAAGGCGCGTAGCCGGGCCCAAGGTGGGACTGGTCTAGGGCTTAGCCATTGCTAAGGAGATCGTTAAGCAACACAAAGGGCTTTATTTGGGCCAAGAGTGAATATGGCAAGGGATCTACTTTTACCATTGTCTTGCCGTACGACAAAGATGCTATTAAAGACGACTGGGATACAGAAGAGGAAGAATAAGGAGTCAATGACAGAAGAGGGATTTAAGTATAGTATTTTAGCTTCAGGTTCTAGTGGGAATTCTTTCTACCTTGAGACGCCAAAGAAAAAACTGCTTATTGATGCAGGGTTATCAGGGAAAAAGATTACGGGACTATTGGCTGAAATTGATCGCAAACCAGAAGACTTAGATGCCATTTTGATTACGCACGAACACTCAGACCATATCCATGGTGTGGGTGTTTTAGCGCGGAAATATGGCATGGATCTATATGCTAATGAAGCAACTTGGAAGGCTATGGAAGGCACCAAGTATCTAGGCAAGGTCGATGATGCTCAAAAGCACATCTTTTGAAATGGGGAAGACCAAGACATTTGGCGATATCGATATCGAAAGTTTTGGGGTCAGTCACGATGCTGCTGCCCCTCAATTCTATCGCTTTATGAAGGATGGCAAGAGCTTCGTCATGCTGACGGATACGGGCTATGTGAGTGATCGCTTGGCAGGAATCGTCGCGGATGCGGATGGCTATCTGATTGAGTCCAACCATGATGTAGAGATCCTTCGAGCAGGTTCGTATGCTTGGCGCTTGAAGCAGCGGATCTTGTCAGACCTAGGCCACCTTTCTAACGAAGATGGTGCAGATGCCATGATCCGAACCTTGGGAAATCGTACCAAGAAGATTTATCTGGGGACATTTGTCAAAAGAGAACAATATCAAAGAATTGGCCCATATGACCATGGAGAATCAACTGGCTCGAGCAGATCTAGCTGTTGGCCATGATTTTGAGGTGCTAGATACC
>BNJU01003601.1_pt1 | contig 123996 bp, 195 predicted proteins | sample 8539281 | NCBI WGS metagenome assembly BNJU01 (sample SAMD00202456, study PRJDB9452) | human saliva metagenome | isolation source: human saliva | place: Japan | reverse complement strand
GTTGTTTCTGGAAAAGGTTATCCAAAACATTGTTAAGAACCTTCCTGATGCAGCAATTACTTTTGAAGGTGGAGAGCGTACGCTTTCTGTAACTTGTCAGCGTTCATCTTTTAGACTTAATACTCTTTCTGCGCACGATTGGGCACAGTTCCCAGAGTTTGATCTTGAGAAGACCTGTGAGCTTCCAAGCCAACTTTTATCAACTATGGTTGATAAAGTTTATCGTGTGACTTCAAAGGAAGCTTCTCGTCCTATTCTTCAGGGAATTTCTCTTACTGTTGAAGACAATACTATCCGACTTGTTGCAACCGACTCATTCCGTCTTGCTGTTTGTGATTCCAATACAGATACGCCAGCAGGTGAATCTTTTAGTGCAATTATTTCTGGTGAAGTTTTTCATGACGTTCTTTCAATGCGTAGCATGACTGAGAAGGTTTTAATTGGTACTACAGACAACCAGGTAGTCTTCCAGTTTGGAAACACCACTCACATTTCTCGTAAGATTGAAGGTCATTTCCCAGATTATAAGCAGCTGCTTCCAACGTCTTGTACTGCATCTGTTGATATTAATGTTGAGGATTTCTCTGCAGCTCTCAAGCGTGTATCTGTTATTGCCTTGGCAAATCCATCAGTACGTTTTGATGTTGATGCTGATGGAAAAGAAGTTAAGCTGTCTGCTTCTTCACCAGATCAAGGTGAGTCTTCTGAGCACATTGAGGCTCAAATTGAAGGAGATTCTCTTTCAATTGCTTTGAACTTATCACTACGTCTTTTGATTGTGTAAATGCTGCTCCTTCTAAGGATCTTTTGCGTCTTGAGCTCCAAGGTCCTTCTCAGCCAGCTATTTTTCAAATCAAACGGCAAGGTCAACTACTTGTATCTTCTGATGCCTGTTCGCCTCTAATTTGATAGGGGTTGTGTGGGACTTAAAGTTGAACATGTTTCGCTGTATAACTTTCGTTGTTTTTCTTCGAAAGAGATAGATTTATCTGCACAAACTACTATCTTTTGTAGGAAAAGAACGCTGCAGGTAAGACAAATACTGTTGAGGCATTACAACTCCTTACTGCTGGGTATTCATTTAGAAAACCAACACCTTCACAACTCCTTCTTACAGGTACTTCTGAGGCAAAGATAGAGATTTCTCTTACAGGAGATGGAAGAAAGCTAGAAAATACCTGCACCATTACAGAGCGCCGCCGTCAATTTTTCAAAAAATGGCAAGAAATGCCAGGCAGCAGATATTTCTGGAACACTGATGTCGGTACTTTTTAATCCTGATGACCTTTCAATGATTAAAGGTGGCGCATCATATCGTCGAGAAGAATTTGATGACTTTGGTCGCCAGGCAAATAAAAGCTACTTCAAGGTTTTCTCGGCATATATCAAAACAGTTGAACAAAGAAATAAGCTGCTTAAATCTGATTGGCCAGATAAAAATTTGCTTGATGCATGGGATCTTTCGCTTGCAAGGGGAGGAGCAACGCTCCTTCATGCACGCATTCACTTGTTTGATCGCCTGGCAAAGAAAACATGTGAAATCTACCAGGAACTCTCTGGCGGAGAGCGCCTGGAAATGAACTATATTTCTTCAATTGGAGAGGTTTCTCTTGAAGCCTCTCGAGAAGAAATTGCTGATCAATTTTTACAGGTTTTAAACGATGCGCGCACAGATGATATCCGTCGCCAACAAAGTACTAAGGGTCCTCACCGAGATGATGTTGAGTTTTTAATTGAAGGTAAAGACGCTAGAAATTTTGGTTCTCAAGGTCAGATCAGAACGGTGGTCTTAGCACTTAAAATGGCAGAAGTTTTACTCTCAGAAGAAATACTTGGCGAGAAACCCCTGTTACTTTTAGATGATGTGATGAGTGAGTTGGATGAAGATCGCAGAAAAGCCATCATGGAGTTTGCATTTCATGACATTCAAACCGTAATTACCACTACCAACCTTGGTTATTTCTCTGAAGAGGTTTTAGAGAAAGCGCAGATAGTTAGGTTTAGCGATGAATAATCAACAAGAAACACCTGCGCGTGGTGGTAATGAAAACGCAAAAGATTTGATGAGTTCCCTGCTTGGAACCTTCAGAGATTCAAAGAGTATGTCTAAAAATCGCCGCGCTTATCTTGCGTGGGTTGAGGCAAACGGGGAAAGAGAGACAGAACACACAACCGGCGTATTTGTTAGAGAAATCGCAGGTAGAGAATATCCTGTACTTACCGTGTACGTAGACAATCGTATGTGCATGATTGATTTTCTTGCACAAAGAGAAATCTATAGAGCAAGGTTGTCAGAGCATGGTCTGGAGTTTTCAGATCTTGAATTTAAGCTGGACAAATACAATAGACATGCTGGTAAAGAAGACGGTTCTTCAAAAGAGCAACCTCAGGGCCAAAAAGCTGAGAAGAAAATTCTTCCAGAACTTACTACGGAAGAAAAATCACAAATTTATGAGTTAGTTTCTGGTCTTTCTGAGCCACTTAAGTCAACGGCTTATAAAGCGATTGAAGCAAGTTTTAGACAAAAAAAGAGTCTTTAGTCTAATCTGTCACTAATCTGTCCTTAAATCTCTTTACAGAGCCTCTCAGATACCAAATATTACTGTTTAAACAATGAAATTTCTCTGTGCCGAGTTGATTTTGGCGATTTCATAGTAAAATACCTATATCATTCCGCTCACAATTGAAGAGAGGACTTACGTGGCAAAAGAAAATAAGTATGACGGTACAGAGATTAAGATCCTTGAAGGCCTTGAGGCAGTTCGTAAACGCCCAGGTATGTATATTGGTACAACTTCAGCTTCTGGTCTGCATCACCTTGTTTGGGAGATCGTAGATAACTCAGTCGATGAGGCAATGGCTGGTTATTGCTCCAAAAATTAAAGGTAACCGATTCATCCAGATAATTCTATTTCTGTTGAAGATAATGGTCGTGGTATTCCTGTAGACCTTCATCCCCAGAAAAAAATTCCAACTCTTGAGGTTGTTCTTACTATCTTGCATGCAGGTGGTAAGTTTGATAACAACTCATATAAAGTTTCCGGTGGTCTTCACGGCGTAGGTGTTTCTGTTGTAAATGCACTTTCAAAGAACTTGTTGCGCAGGTCAAGCGTGATGGAAAAATTTACGAGATGGTCTTTGAGCGCGGTAAAACCGTTCAGAAAATGAAGGAAATTGGTACTTCAAAATCTAATGGAACCACCATTACCTTCTGGCCAGACGATATGATTTTTGAGACCACTACGTATAACTTTGATACGCTTCGTGATCGTCTACAGGAGACTGCCTTCCTCAACAAGAATCTTAAAATTACCCTTGTTGATGAGCGCGAGCTTACCCTCGTCAGGTTGACTTCCAGTATGCTGGCGGCATCATTGATTTTGTTAAGTATCTTAATGACGAGAAGACAGTTTTACCAGGACTTTCTCGCCCTATTTATATTGAAGGTAAATCCGACCCTGATGCTCCAATGTCTCAGATGGGCGAGGTAGAGGTTGCTATTCAGTGGAATACCGACTTCAGCGATAGAACTCTTTCTTTTGCTAATGATATTTTTACTGAGGAAGGCGGAATGCACCTGGAGGGTTTCCGTACTGCTCTTACTAAAGGTAGTAAATGATTACGGCACCAGGCAGGGAATTCTTAAAGAGAAAGACCCTAAGCTTGAGGGTGGCGATATTCGTGAGGGTTTAACTGCAGTTATTTCAGTTAAGCTGCCAGATCCTCAGTTTGAAGGGTCAGACAAAGGCAAAACTTGGTAGTTCTTACATGAGAACGCTTACCAACAAGATTGTTACTCAGGGTCTCTCAGAGTACCTTGAAGAGCATCCAAACCAGGCAAAAGAGATTCTTAAAAAAGCATCTCAGGCTGCAAAAGGGACGTCTTGCTGCTCGTAAAGCTCGTGAAGCAACACGTCGTAAGGGACTTCTTGAGTCTGCAGCTCTTCCTGGAAAACTTGCGGATTGCTCTGTTCGTGATGCAGAGATGACTGAGCTCTTCATCGTCGAGGGTGACTCCGCAGGTGGTTCTGCAAAGATGGCACGTGACCGTTCTATTCAGGCAGTTCTTCCACTTCGCGGAAAGATTTTGAATGTTGAGCGCGTACAGGCTCACCGTGCACTTTCTTCTGACACCATCACTTCCTTGATTACTGCTATTGGTACTGGTGTTGGTGATGAATTTAATATTGAGAAGGCTCGTTATCACAAGATTGTCATCATGACCGATGCTGATGTTGACGGCTCTCACATTAGAATTCTTTTGCTTACTTTCTTCTATCGTTACATGAAGCCAATGATTGACGCAGGTTATATCTACGTTGCTCAGCCTCCTCTGTATCAGATCAAGCCAAAGGGCAAGAAGAACGGCAAATACATCTATACCGATGAAGAGCTTGCTCTTGAGACAAAGAAGTTTGAGGACAACACCAAGTTCACCATTCAGCGTTATAAGGGTCTTGGTGAGATGGATCCAGAGCAGCTGTGGGCAACTACTATGGAGCCAAAGAACCGCATTCTTCTGAAGGTAACCATTGATGATGCTCTTGCAGCTGACCGCGCGGTCTCTGACCTTATGGGCAACCAGGTTGAGAAGCGTAAAGACTTCATCCAAACACATGCAAAAGACGTCCGCTTCCTGGACATTTAATGGTTTCTCGCTAAATCATTAGACAGAAAATGAAAGGGTAACTTGTGGCAGACGATAAAAATATGAATGACGATCTTTTTGGTGCAGATGAGGACCAAGACCTCGATGCACAAAACGATATGGATGAAGAATACGAAGACGATGAGATAGAAGAAGACTCTGATGAGTTTGATCCAGAGACTGGAGCAAATCTCATAACGGGAGAGACTTCACACATCATCTCTGATGAGGCTGGTACTCGTCTTGATCTCTCTGACATTCACGGAGGCACTCTTAAGCCAACCGACTTATCCTCAGAGATGAAAACTTCCTTCCTTGAGTATTCCATGTCCGTTATTGTTGCTCGTGCACTTCCAGATGTTCGAGACGGTCTAAAGCCTGTTCATCGTCGTATTTTGTACGCAATGAGTGAGGCTGGCATTACGCCAAACCGCCCACATAAGAAGTCTGCATGGGCAGTCGGTGAAGTCATGGGTAAGTACCACCCACACGGTGACTACGCTATTTATGACTCCATGGTCCGTATGTCTCAGGACTTCTCGATGAGACTTCCTCTGATTGATGGTCACGGAAACTTTGGTTCTATCGACGGCGATCCACCAGCAGCAATGCGTTATACCGAGGCACGTCTTACCAGAAGTGCTATGGAGATGCTGGCAGAGCTTAACAAGAACACTGTTGATCTTCAGTCAAACTATGATGAGTCACTGACAGAGCCATCAGTTCTTCCTGCTCGTTTCCCAAATCTTTTGGTTAACGGTTCTTCAGGTATTGCAGTTGGTATGGCTACCAACATTCCTCCTCACAACCTTGGTGAGGTTACTAACGCTGTCTGCATGATGATTGAGAACCCTGACGTTACCACTGAGGAGCTCATGACCGTTCTACCTGGTCCTGACTTTTCCCAACAGGCGGCATCATCATGGGCACTCAGGGTATCAAAGATGCTTATGAGACAGGCCGCGGTTCTATTACCGTCCGTGCTAAGGTTCACGTTGAACAGGTAAAGAGCGGACGTCAGCGCCTTGTTGTCACCGAGATTCCTTACCAGGTTAACAAAGGGTCTTCTCCAGGAGAAAGATTGCTCAGGCAGTCAACGAGAAAGAAAAATTGAAGGCATCTCTGACATGCGCGATGAGTCCAACCGTAAGGGTATGCGCATTGTCATTGACCTTAAACGCGATGCTGTTCCACAGGTTGTTCTGAACAATCTCTACAAGAAGACTCAGCTTCAGTCTAACTTTGGCATCATTGATCTAGCACTGGTTGACGGTGTTCCTCGTACACTTTCTCTTCGTGAGATTCTGCGCCACTACATTGATCACCAGATTGATGTTGTACGTCGTCGTACTGAGTTTGATCTTGATAAAGCCCAGAAGCGTGTCCACATTTTGGAAGGTCTTCTGACTGCAGTTGATAATATCGATGAGATTGTCCACATCATCCGCAGCTCGCAGGATGATGCTGAGGCAAAGAAGCGCATGAACGAGCGTTTTGGCCTGGATGAGATTCAGGGCGAAGCAATCCTTCAGATGCGTCTGCGCCGCCTCACCGGCCTGGCACGTCAGGATCTTGTGGATGAGATTTCTCAGCTTAGACTTGATATTGCCTACTACGAGGATCTTCTCGCTCATGAGGAAAAGATTCTGGCAGTTATTGCTGATGAGCTCCGTGAGATTTCCAACCGCTACGCTGATAAGCGTCGTACGCAAATCTCTGAGCAGGACATTCAGAACCTGGATGTTGAGGATCTTATCGCTGAAGAGGATATGGTTGTCACCGTCACTCATGCGGGCTACGTAAAGCGCGTTCCTGTTGAGATTTATCGCTCTCAGAAGCGTGGCGGCAAGGGCGTTCAGGGCGTCTCTCTCAAAGAGAACGATTTTGTCGAGAACCTCTTTGTTGCATCCACCCATGATTACGTGCTGTTCTTTACCAACTTTGGAAAGGTGTATCGCCTCAAGGTCCACGAGCTTCCTGTTGGTAACAGAACCACTAAGGGTAGCGCCATCATCAATGTCATCGAGACGCTTGCAGAGGGCGAGAAAGTCAAGGCAGTTATTACTACCCGTGACTTCCCAGAAGACAACTACCTGATGTTTGCTACTAAGCAGGGCATGGTCAAGAAGACAGCAATGTCTGAGTATGACCGTACTCGCAAAGATGGTCTCATTGCCATTAACCTCAAGGACGGAGACGAGCTTGTTAACGTCCGTCGTGTCCACCCAGGTGACAAGGTTGTTCTGTGCTCCTCTGACGGTAAAGCAATCCTATTTGACGAGGCAGAGGCAAGAAGCATGGGCCGTGGTACCTCAGGGCGTCCGTGGTATTACGCTTAAGGGCAACGCAACTATGCTTGGCATGGAAATTACCAACGGAAACGGTGACCTTTTCGTTATTACCGAGAAGGGCTATGGAAAGCGTACAGCGATTTCTGAGTATCCAGTCCATAAGCGTGGTGGACAGGGTGTCTTCACCATCACAATGACGGAGAAGAAGGGTAACCTGGTTGCCTGTCGTGTTGTTGGTCCTCAGCACGAGATTATGATCATGTCCGAGGAAGGCGTCGTAATCCGCGTCAAGGCTGGTGATATCTCCAAACTTGGCCGCTCCACTCAGGGTGTTAAGGTCATGAATCTCTCTGGTAGCGACGTTGTTTCTGCTGTTGCTCGCATGGTTGCTAACAAAAGAAAGGCTCCTAAGCACGCAGAGAATCAAGGGCATGCTTGATTTGATGGCAGCGGGTGCTCGTGATGCGGACGAGGCTGAGTCTGTTGACCTTGGAGATGAAGAAGAAACATTGGACGATTCATTGCTGGATGATGACGAATAAGCATTTCAGCTATACGTAATTTGAAGAGCTCAAGGGTTAATCCCCTTGAGCTCTTTTTCGTTTACCGAGAAAAATCAGCACGCTAACGGTAGTGATTTTTATAAAAGAAAAGTCAGTTATTCTGTTTTCTCAGGCTAATGTTTGAGAACACTAACGTCTATGTGCACGTTAGATTTGATTAAGAGAAATCCTCAGGTGAGACGTCCTCAATAAACTGACGGAATTCCTCAAACTCTTGGGCATGAACGTCCTTCTCGACATCAGTAAAGTCTGGAGCGGCGGCAATTTCTAGAACGCTCTCGTCTGCAAAGATGGGGCGTTTGTTCTTACAGCTAGTGCAATTGCGTCTGATGGGACGAGCGTCCACGTAGATATGCTCTCCTTCTTTGGAGATAAGCTCAATTTGCGAGAAAAACGTGGTACCGCGGACGCCGACGATGCGTACGCTTTTAATATCTGCATCCAGAGAATCAAGAACGGAGCGGAGAAGGTCATGCGTTAGAGGCCTCTCGGTAGACTCTTGATCTATGCCAAGGCTGATAGCAGATGCCTCAATGTTGCCAATCTTGATAGGAAGACTTAAAGAAGAGACGCCGCGTGGGTCATGAAGACGCAGGACAATAACGGAAGAGATAGGGTCCTCCTCCGACAACAACCGTCTGTATGTCCATGCGTTTTAGTGACACAAATACTCCAAATAGCACGCCATTTATCAATCTTTGGGCAGATAGTCTACGACTCTCTGTCTTGCTTTTCATACCCAATTTCAAGAAACTTTAAAACAAAACAAAAAAAGTGTTGACCTACGAGAAGTATGGAGGTATTATTTTTCCCTGCGTTGGGCCTGTAGCTCAGTTGGTCAGAGCGTCCGGCTGATAACCGGGAGGTCACAAGTTCAAACCTTGTCAGGCCCACCACTTTATGTGACAATAGTCACCCCAACGTTAGCCGAGTCGCCGTTGGGGTGATTATTAAAACCTTCTGGGCCCAACCAGAAGTCAGTACGGGGAATTAGCTCAGCTGGGAGAGCGCGGGCTTTGCAAGCCTGAGGTCAGGGGTTCGATCCCCCTATTCTCCACCAAATGTTCAAGGCCAGGGATTTTGTCCCTGGCCTTTTTGCTTAGACGCCAAAAACATACCGATAGCCGCCAATATCAGCCACTTATCGAATAGTTGAAATATTTTCGAAAAAGTTTGAGTACGATTTACACAGGAGTATGTTCTTTTCATTAGAGCTGTGGATAACCACAAGGAGAGAAAAGAGTTCTTATGTCAAACCTTACTCGTCGTAACTTTTTTGGTGTTAGCGCAGTTGTTGCAGGTTTGGGTATTTCTGCCTGCAAAAAGTCAGATTCTAACACTGGCGAGAAGAAAGAAACTGATACCAACTCTGCTGATGCCGTCGGTGCACCAGAAGAACTGGTAAAGGCAGCAAAAGAAGAGGGTAAGCTGATTGTTTATGGTTCTTGTGAGGAAGAGTATCTAAACGCGGTTTGTACCAATTTCAAGAGCCTGTATGGCATTGATGTTCAGGTTCAGCGTCTTTCAACTGGAGAGGTTGCTGCAAAGATTGAGGAAGAGAACGGCATCCATCAGCAGACGTATGGTTTGGTGGCACAACTGATCCTTATAACGTTACTTCTTCAAAGGGTTTACTTGAACAGTACAGAGCCAAAGAACGCATCGCACCTCATTTCCGATAAGTTTAAGAGCACAAATAAAGATTGGTACGGTATTTACAAGGGAATTCTTGGCATTCTGTACGATAAAGAAGAGCTCGAAGCGCCTTAATCTTGATGTTCCTCAGGATTACAAAGACCTTATTGATCCTAAGTATAAGGGCCTTATTTGGTCTTCTAACTACAACACCGCAGGTACCGCAAAGCTGATTATTAACACCGTCATCCAGAAGTATGGACATGATCAGGGCATTCAGTATTTAGTTGATCTTGATAAGAATATTGCTCAGTATACCAAGAGTGGTTCCGGTCCTTCTAAGGCTATCGGAACAGGTGAGTGCACCATTGGAATTGGCATGCTGCACGACGGTATTTATCAGATTGTTGACCAAGAACATGAAAACGTTGGTCTTCAGATTCCAAGTTCTGGCGCATCATACGAGGTTGGTGCAACTGCAATCTTCAAGGGTGCTGCACATCCAAATGCAGCAAAACTCTGGATTGAGTATGCACTCTCGCCAGCATGTGTTGACCTTGCTCAGAAGAATGGTTCTTATCAGTTCCTGGTAATTGACAACGCAAAGCAGCCAGAGATTGCAACTGAGTACGGTCTTGATCCAAACAATGTCATGGACTACAACTTCGAGGATGCCAAGAAGCATACAGAGCAGTATGTCAAAGACGTTATGGAAGCTCTTGGTGGCGGAGATAGCCGTTTCAAGACGGAGTAAGACTCACTTTGGCAAGTAACAAGCAACGCTGTTGCTCAAGTTCTGAGTGGCAGATTATACTGGGTAGGCAGAGATCTGCCTACCCATTTCCACATAGAGCTTTGCGTATAGATTTAGTGTTTTAAAGATAGGACCAGTATGGCAAAATCCCAAAGCGCTCGACTTGAGCGAAAAAGCTCCTTGGCGATCCAATTTTGATAACGACCATTGTCGTTCTTATCGCCTTCTTAACCCTTTTTATTTTGTATCCACTTGCCATTCTTATGGTTGACTCTGTGGTCTCCGATAATGGGATTACGCTTGATGTATTTACGCATTCTATCCATGCCTTCGTTTGACCGCGCAATTACCAATACGCTTAGAGTTGGTTTTGCGGTAGGTATTTTGTCAGCGCTTATTGGTCTTCTTTTTGCTTATGTTGAAGTTTACGTAAAGCTTCGTACAAAGTTTATGACAGGACTTTTCCGCGTGGTTTCCATGCTTCCTGTTGTTTCTCCGCCATTTGTTCTGTCCCTTTCCATGATTATGATGTTTGGCAAGAAAGGCCTGATTACTCGAGGTCTTTTAGGAATTTTTGACAACAACATCTATGGATTCTGGGGCATTTTTATTGTTCAGACCATGTCGTTCTTCCCTGGTGCTACATGATGCTTAAGGGCCTGCTTAAAAACATTGACCCATCCCTTGAAGAGGCAGCACGTGACATGGGTGCAAGCCGCTGGAAAGTATTTACCAGCGTTACACTTCCTCTTATTTTGCCTGGTTTAGGCAACGCATTTCTCGTCTCATTTATTGAGTCAATTGCAGACTTTGCTAATCCAATGATTATTGGTGGTTCTTACGATACCCTGGCAACAACTATCTACCTGCAAATTACAGGTGCGTACGACAAGCAGGGCGCGGCTGCTATGGCTGTCGTTCTTCTTTCAATTACGCTGCTTATGTTTGTTGTTCAGAAGTTTGCATTGGAAGCAAAGAGCACGTCTACACTCTCCGGTAAAGCAACGCGCGCTAGGATGCTTATTACAGATAACTCTGTTCGCATCCCGCTCACCATCCTCTGTGCGCTGGTAGCACTCTTTGTTATTGGCATGTATCTCTGTGTCCCTTATGGTTCATTTGTTCGTTCCTGGGGCTCTAATTACGAGTTAACCACTAAATGGTTTGAGCAGGTATTTACCAAGTACCATGGATTACAGGCGTTTAGTGACTCGTTTATGCTCTCGCTTATTGCAGCACCAATCACCGCTTTGCTTTCAATGATTATTTCTTATCTGGTAGTAAAACGTCGTTTCCGTTTCCGCGGTTTTATTGAGGCTGTATCTATGCTTGCTATGGCAGTTCCTGGTACGGTTTTAGGTGTTGGCTATATTCGCGGTTTCTCAAGTGGCGTTATGCACACAGGATTCTTGCAAGGTCTGTATGGTACAGGACTTATTCTGATTATTGTCTTTGTAGTGCGTTCGCTTCCTACAGGAACACGTTCGGGTATCTCAGCGCTCCGACAAATTGATAAATCTATTGAGGAGTCTGCATACGACATGGGCGCCGATAGTTTTACGGTGTTTATGACTGTCACGCTGCCATTGATTAAAGATTCGTTCTTGTCGGGTTTGGTAACGGCGTTTGTTCGTTCCATCACAGCAATCTCTGCCGTTATTCTCTTGGTCACACCAGAGTTCCTGCTCATCACCGTTCAGATTAATGAGTTTGCGGGTAAGGGCTCATACGGTATGGCCTGCGCCTTTGCAACAATCCTGATTGTTATTACCTATGGCTCAGTATTGCTTATGAATTGGGCCATTAAACACTTTGGCACCAGCCGAGCACTCAAGGAGGAGTAACACATGGCTACAGAGAAAAAGGGCGTACGCCTTGAGCACATTTCTAAGATTTATCAGGATCAAAAAACTGGAAAAGACTTCTATGCAGTTCAAGATGCTAATATCACTATTGATCCTGGTGAGTTTGTAACGTTGCTTGGACCCTCTGGCTGCGGAAAAACCACTATTCTGCGCATGATTGCTGGTTTTGAAAGCCCTGATGAGGGAAAGATTTTCCTTGGTGATGAGCAGATTGATGAGCTTACTCCAAAACAAGCGCGATACCGCTATGGTGTTCCAGAGCTATGCACTTCTGCCTCACTACAATATCTTTGACTAACGTTGCATACGGTCTCAAGCTCCGCAAAATGGACAAGGCAGTAATTCGCGAGAAGGTCCTTCACATCCTGGGATCTTGTTGGACTTGAAGGCATGGAAGAGCGCATGACCAATCAGCTTTCTGGCGGTCAACAGCAGCGTGTTGCTTTAGCACGTGCTCTGGTTATTGAGCCAAGCGTTCTTCTCTTTGATGAGCCTCTTTCAAACCTTGATGCAAAACTGCGCGTTGATATGCGCAACGAGATTCGTCGCATTCAGCAGGAGGCTGGCATTACTGCTATTTACGTTACACATGACCAGTCAGAGGCAATGGCGCTTTCCGACAACATTATCATCATGAAGAAGGGTGTTGTGGATCAAGTTGGTGATCCACAGACGGTTTAATATCATCCAGCAGATGAGTTTGTTGCAGACTTTATTGGTGAATCAAATTTTTTGCACGCAACCATTGCAGAAAAGCTTGACTCTGAGACTGCTCTTTGTCGCTTTGAGGGTCACGAGTTTGAGGTTAGCGGATGCTCTCATCTGGATAAAGGCAAAGAATGCTGTATTGTTCTTCGCCCGGAGTCCGCACGCCTTGCTGATGAGGGAACTCTTTCCTGTGAGGTGGTACTTTCCCGATTCATGGGTCACTATCAGAACTACCACGTTATGGTTGGAGACACGCTCATTAAAATTACGGACTTCAACCCTCGCACACATAAGGTTTATAACGTTGGAGACCACGCCTTTGTTGATTTCACCAAAGATGAGGTTCACGTTCTATAGGTGTTTAAGTTAAAGCATTAAAGTGGCGAGAAGATCAGCTGGTCTTCTCGCTTTTTTGTTAAATGGTTGACCTAAGCCAATTAAGTCGGCAAGTTAGCAGTTTGTGCTCGGGTTTAAGCGAGGGATCTTTGATCTTTTCAAGGAGCATCTTGCAAGCGGTATAGCCTTCTTCATAAACAGGGTTCAACGATAGTTGAGATGCTTTTTAACAGGTAAGTCAGTCCAATCAGTGTTGTTGAAGCCCAGCAATCCAACTTGTTCGGGAATCGCTTCATAAGCATGCAAGGCGGTATATATCACTTTTGAGTGCCCACTGATTTGGCACAAACACTAGAGTTTTCTTTGATGGAAAAATGTGATTATTTAGCCATTGCTCAATATCAGAGACTGACAGCGTGTTTTGTTCCATAGTCAGTCGTTCATAAGGTTTATTTGAGGCCTCTAAAGCATCAGTGAAGCCGTATTCACGTTCAATTCTGGTACGGCCTTTTGGCTCTCCTCCAATAATTAAAAAATCTTCGTAGCCGTTTTCAATGCAGTAGGTTGCGGCCGAATAAACACCGTCGAGAGGTTGCTTTTTATCCAGGAGGTATTGAAGGTGAGAAGGTCGCAATCAAAATAGACAACAGGTTTTCCAACTTTAGCACTCGCTCTATCTACCGCTCTAAATTGATTGGTAGGCTGGATAAGCAGTCCATCTGCCCCAATTGAAAGCATCTCTTTTCAACCCAATCGGCTTCAAGAGTGGGGTCAAAGCGAGAATTACAAATTATCGTCTGATATCCAGCTTCAAGAGCAGCATCTTCAATGCCGTTAGTCATTTGAGCGGCCCAAGCATTAGTATTGTCCAAAATCAGAACAGCAATAATTCCAGAGCTCTTTTTTACCATTGCCTGAGCCTGAGCACTTGGGATATATCCTGTATTCTCGATTGCTTTTTGATGCGTTGTTTAGTTGCTTTCGGACATCAAAGTGTCCGTTGAGGTAGTTTGAAACAGTAGCAATGGAGACATTTGCTAATTTTGCAAGGTCAATAATGGTTGTCTTAGGCATTAGCACTCATTTCACCGAAATTCTTACAATTTACTTGCAAAAATACCAACGTTAGTGAGTCTGCAGGATTTTACGTTGGTTAAACGTTTAACAAAAATTCATCATAACACAAGCGTAGATTAGACGTTTACCGAAATCTTCTTTCAAAAAGATTGAAACAATGCAAAGTATGAGTTGAAACGTACGTCGTAAAAGACGTGCTTGTGCGCCCCGTTTAGGGGCTCGCAACTTACTTTGCGAGAGGACATAACCATGAACGTTGTTGCTGTATGCGCTTGCACTGTTGGAATTGCTCATACCTGGATGGCAAAAGAGGCTATCGAAAAAGAATGTGAACGTCGCAGCTATGAATTCAAAGTTGAAGCTCAAGGCGGTTATGGTATTGAGAATGAGCTTGAGCAGGACGAAATTGACGCCGCTGACGTTGTTCTTCTCGCCATTGCAATTGGTATTGAAGGCGACGAGCGTTTTGACGAGAAACGTGATGAAGGTCGCGTTCTTACGCTGGATCCATCGCTTGCCATTGCAGATCCAGCAAAGGTTATTGATCAGGTAGTTGCGCTGGCTGAGTAGCAAGCGCGCAAGTGATAATGCAAGGAAGAAGAGAGGAGAAACCCATGGCAGAGGAAAAGAGTCCCTCAGTTTTGGACAAGGTTGGAAAAGACCTTCTTAAGGCGTTTAACACTGGTGTTTCGTACTTTATTCCTATTGTCGTAGTTGGCGGAGTCTTCTTGGCTTTCTCGCTTGCTACAGGTACAGCAGGAAAAGACGGTATTGAAGTCACCAATCCTTTGATGCAGAGCCTCAACCTTATTGGTATGGCCGGCATCAAGATGATGATTCCTGTCCTTGCTGCGTACATTGCCTATTCTTTGGGCGGAAAGCCTGCTCTGGCACCTGGCTTTGTCCTTGGTTACCTGGCAAGTAATCCTGTTCCTGTAGGCGAAGTTCAGGTTTCTACTGGCTTCTTGGGCGCAATGGTCCTTGGCGTTGCTGCTGGCTACCTTGTCCAGTGGATGAAGAGCTGGAAGGTCAATAACACCATTCGCACCATCATGCCAATCCTGATTATCCCAAGCTTGTCTTCGCTGGCTCTTGGCATGCTATACATCTACGTTTTGGCAGCTCCACTTGGCGCATTCATGGACTGGCTGACAAGCCTGCTTTCAAGTCTTCAAGGTGGTTCCGCAGTTGTACTCGGTATCGTAATTGGTCTTATGACTGCATTTGACATGGGCGGCCCAGTTAATAAGACTGCTTCTACCTTTACCATGGCTCTTATGACTGCAGGTGTTTATGGTCCTAACGGTGCATTCCGTGTTGCAGTTGCTATTCCTCCACTGGTCTGCGGTGTTGCATCCCTTATTGCTCGCAGCAAGTTTGACGACACTGATAGGCAGATGGGTATCTCCGCAGTCTTTATGGGACTTATTGGTATTACCGAGGGTGCAATTCCATTTGCAGTTAGGATCTGCACACTCTGCCTGCAATTATGATCGGCTCTGCAGTTGGTGCTGGTCTTGCTGCCTGGCACGGTATTGAGTGCTTTGTTCCTCACGGCGGCATAATTGTTGCTGCAGCTACAAACAACATCGCACTCTACACCCTTGATATGGCAATTGGTGTTGCAGTAGGTGTTGCAATCCTTGTTCTTACCAAGCCAAAGCTTGAGGGCAACAAGTAAAACACGTTGAGAGGCACACGTACCTTTGGGTTTTAGACCTTAACAATTGAAGTCAAAAGGGAGGGGCGTAGGATTAAACCCCACGCCCTCCTATTACCAAGAAATACTCTGGGAAGGGGTAATTTCGGAAAAGCTACCAATCAAAAAGCTGTTGAAAGGTTGCTTTAAGCTGAGGATACAGGAAGGTCCGCCACGCTTTTAGAATTGGACCAATGTCGCCCAACCTGCTCCAGGCAGCTTTTGAACTTGGTAGGGACTGCGATTTTTCCTCAATGTTTATTGCATCCCGAAATCAGGTAGACCTCGATGAACTTGGTGGAGGATACGTAAACGCTTGGGATCAGAAACGCTACTCGGAAGATATTGCTGAAGCAGCTCAGAAAGTTGGTTTTGACGGTCTGTATTATCTCTGCCGCGATCACGGTGGTCCTTGGCAGCGCGACGAGAGCGTAACGCTCACCTTCCAGAAGATGAGGCCATGGAGCTTGCTAAGAAGTCTTATCTTGCCGACATGCTTAATGGCTTTGACCTGCTGATGATTGATCCAACCAAGGATCCCTTTGAGATTGGTAAGATCATTCCGCTAGATGTGGTTCTTCGTCGTACGGTTGATTTGATTGAGTGGTGCGAGAGGAACGTGTTTCTCGCGGTCTTCCCGAGATTGGCTATGAGGTTGGTACCGAGGAAACAAATGGTGGTTTGACCTCAACCGATAAGTACCACACTTTTATTGAGCAGCTTAAGGGCGAGCTGACCGCCAAGGGCCTGCCTATGCCAACTTTTATTGTGGGACAGACGGGAACACTTACTCGTCTTACCGAGCAGGTTGGCTATTACGATTTTGAGGCTGCATTTAGCTTGTCTAAGATGGCTAAGAGCTACGGTGTTGGTCTTAAGGAACACAATGCAGATTATCTTGATGATGTAACACTGCTTGAGCACACTCCTGCAAACGTCACCGCTTCAAACGTAGCCCCACAATACGGAACGGAAGAGACTCGTGCATATCTGAAGCTTTGCGATGTTGAAGATCTTCTGGTTAAAGAGGGCTTGTTGAAGTCGGATGAAGTCTCTGGCTTTGAGGAATACCCTGCTGGTAAAGGCAATTGAGACTGAACGCTGGCGCAAGTGGATGGTAGGAGATCAAGTTAATCTGACCGTTGAGCAGATTCTTGCTGATCACAAACTCTCACTAGATATTCTTGATATTTCCGGTCACTATGCGTTCAATGATGACGAGGTCAAAGCTGCAACTGAGCACCTGTATAAGAACCTTGCCCAGTTCAATATTGATGGTCAGCGCTTTGTGGTTGATCACATTAAGCGCCCTCTTCGCCAGTACGTTGAATGCTACAGGCTTGAAGGAGTTACCACGCGTATTCGCGAGGTGCTGGCAGAGTAGGTGTGTGTGCCACAGGCATAATGTTTAACCGCTCAATTTTGAACAGATAACAAACCTAAGAGGTCGGAAGTCTTTTGCTTTCGACCTCTTTTCCTATGCGATGTATCATAGAGCCAGGATTTATTGAGACAACACAAAGGAGCGGCATGTCTGAAAACGACGAGCGCAAGGATGGAGTTTCTCCTGAGCTTGATATGCTCTCAACCGAGCTGCTTGGAGACGCGTTTGACCTGCTTGCAGATGGCCAATCGCTTAACGTTTTGCTTGTAGTTGAGGATGCATTAGGGACTGTTATAAGTTGTGAGTTCTCGATGACGGTCCAGAAGAGCTACTTGAAGGCGCCCATAAGCGCGTGCTTGACCTGGTCAGACAGAAGGGTAATAAAGAAGCAGGGCTTGAAGAACCTGTGCGCTATGCGCTTGTGTACGAGGGGGCCATTCAACTACTCAAAGATGGTGGTTATGAAGATGCTGTACTCCTTGAGTTTGGCGAGAAGGCTACAAGAGTTTCTCGGCATATTCTTTAACTCACGGAAAAGGGTCAAGGCGACCAGTTTGTATGGTCCGATCCTTGCCCTCGCAGGGGAGCTTGAGCCACTTCTGTAATGAAAAGCTGCGTTCATTGAATTTTCTGGGCACAATAGGAACGTAATTGCACTAAAGTTCTAAAGCTGATAAAAATTGGACTTGAAACATTCAAGTTTAAGTACGAACCTTCGAGAGATAGAGATTTATGCGTCAAGACAACATCAGAAATATTGCTATCATCGCCCACGTCGATCACGGTAAAACCACCATGGTTGACCAGATGCTCAAGGCAACCGATGCATTCCGCGAGAACCAGCAGGTTCAAGAAAGAATCCTGGACTCTAATGATCAGGAGCGTGAACGCGGAATTACTATTCGGCAAAAACATCTCTATTGAGTATAAGGGGCGTTAAGATTAACGTCATTGATACCCCGGCCACGCTGATTTTGGCGGCGAGGTAGAGCGTGTTTTTGAAGATGGCTGATGGCGCACTTCTTTTTGGTTGACGCTGCCGAGGGCCCCTATGCCACAGACTCGTTTTGTTCTGCGCCACGCTATTGACGCAGGCCTTTCTATCATGATGGTTGTCAATAAGATTGACCGCGATGGCGCTCGCCCAGAGGCTGTTGTCAACGATTCTCTTGATCTTATGATGGACCTTGGCGCAACCGATGAGCAGCTTGAGTTTACTATGGAGCACGTTGTCTTTGCTTCTGGTGTTAACGGTTATGCTCGCCTCGATCCAAATGATGGCAATGACAACATGTTCCCTCTTCTCGATATGATTATTGATGGCCTTCCAGCTCCAGATGTTGATATTGATGGTCCTCTTGCTATGCAATGCGTTACCATTGACCACTCCGACTACTTGGGCCGTATTGGTATTGGCCGTGTATATTCTGGAACTGTTCATACAGGCGATAAGATTCTTGTTGTTAAAAACGATGGTTCTCGCGCTATGAGTCAGGTCAAACAGCTCTTTACCTTTGACTACCTGGGCCGTAAGGAGTGCAGCGAGGTTGACGCGGGTGATATCGCGGCAATCGTTGGCGTTGATAACACTGACATTGGTGACGTTTACACTGATCCAGAGAACCCTGTTGAGCTTGATCCAATTGAGATTGATCCACCAACCCTTTCCATTATTTTTGAGCCTTCTACCTCGCCACTTGTTGGCCGTGAGGGAGATATTGTTGGTGGTCGTCAACTCAAAGAGCGTCTTATGACAGAGCGCGAGAATAACGTTACCATGCGCATTGAGGAGCTCCCTGATAAGACAGGTATTGAGGTTTCAGGCCGTGGTATTTTGCACCTCTGTTCTTATGGAGAGCATGCGACGTGAAGGTTTTGAATTCCAGGTTGGTCGTCCTCGCGTTTTGTTCAAGAAGGACGCTCAGGGTCACACGCTTGAGCCTATTGAGCAGGCCGTTGTTGAGTGTAATCCAGAGTACGCCGGCAAGGTTATTGAGGTCTTTGGCAACGTCGGCGGTACCATGTCTATCATGGACACTGGTGAGACTCAGACACACCTTGAGTTCAAGATTCCAACTCGCGGCATCATGGGTCTTAAGACGCGTATCATGAATGTCACTCACGGTGATGCTGTTTTCTACCATACCTTCCTTGAGTACGGTCCTTTTGCGGGCGATATTGGCAGTCGCCAGAATGGCGCTATGATTTCTATGTCTACCGAGAAGGCCGTAGCTTATGCGCTTGGCACCCTTCAGGAGCGTGGTCAGCTCTTTGTTTCTTCAGGTGTTGAGTGCTACGAGGGTGTTGGTTGGTGAGCGTTCAGGCCAGGTGACATGGTTGTTAACATTGCACGCACTAAGTCTTTGGGCAACCAGAGGTCTTCAACTGCGGACATTTCAGTTCAGTTGACCCCTCCACGTCTGTTTACGCTAGAAGAAGCTCTAGAGTACATCATGGATGACGAGCTTGTTGAGATTACTCGCTTAACATCTCGCATGCGTAAGCGCATTCTTTCTGAGACCGAGCGTCGTAGTGGGCGGTTCGTAACGGTATGGTCAGAAGTAACATCGTCTTTTATAGATTGCTAATCTGGCGAGAAAAACTTGCAGTTGCAAGGACTTCTCGCCAGTTTTGTTTTAGATGAATTTTAAATAAAGACCAGTTAAATAGCGTGTTAATTGTTGTGCAAAATCGCCTGTCATGAAGTTAATTATTTTGATGAGATGTTGTGCTCAGGTTGCTTGCCTGGTTTTTGTGCTTTGCGACGTAGCTTATTGACTCTGCGCATCACGTGTGGCGTGAGGTCAATGTCAGCAGGTGAAAGCACATTGTATTTAAGAGACCAGCGTCTTAAACCGACGGTAATTGCAACACAGACAACAGCTGCCCAAATTTTGGTGACTCCTACATAAGAGACAAGCGCCCAATATGAGGTAGCACCAGCAACTGCACAAAACGCATAAAGATTGCTTCGTTGGAAAATACGAGGGATATCGCCAAGAAAAACATCGCGAAGCATACCGCCACCAACACCCGTGATACTTCCCATTAGAATGACCGAGAAGGGGAGTAGGTGATATACCAAGGCTTTATCAGTACCAACAACAGCAAAGAGACCAACGGAGATAATGTCAGTCCATTCAAGCATACGCGGGAATCGATCAAGTGGCTCGGGGAACATAAACAACAAAACGGCGGTAAAAACTGCTGCTGGAATGGCGTATGGCGAGTTGAGCATGTAGACGCCACCCTCTTGCATCATGGTGTCCCTGATTAGTCCGCCGCCTAAGCCACCTAAAAGGCCAAGACCTACAAAGCCCACAAGGTCCAAGTGACGATCTCGTGCGACCAAAATTCCTGAAATTGCACCAATAATTACCGTCAGAAGGTCTAGCCAGTAGGGGATACTCACAGAAATTGCATCTATACCATAAGGCGAGAAAAACGATGGCATCCATACCTCCTACTGGTGTTTTTACTTTTTATTAGTATGACAATACTACACATGTATTAAAAATACACAGAACTTCTCGCCCTATATTGATGAGAAATCCGTTATACTGACCGATGCGGTTTTATATGGAGAGTTGTCCGAGTGGCCGAAGGAGCACGATTGGAAATCGTGTAGGCGTCTAAAGCGTCTCCAGGGTTCAAATCCCTGACTCTCCGCCAGAATTTTCACGGCGCCTACGGGCGCCGTTTCACCCTTCGGAGGGGTGGCAGAGTGGTTGAATGCGGCGGTCTCGAAAACCGTTTACCCCTTTTAGGGGTACGAGGGTTCGAATCCCTCCTCCTCCGCCATTTAATATTTTGATTTGATTAAATGCCACTAATACAGATATATTTATATATTGTTTTTATATAGAATGCTTTTAGGATAGTAATTCGATGTCATTTTTTGACACGAGGGGAGAATTAAATGGCTGTTTCAGCAGATGAACTGAATGGCTACAGGCGCTACGCTATTTTGCACGCTCCTGGGCACTTTTGACTATGGAAAAGGGTTGGTGGAAACCCGTTCTTATCATGGCTCTATTTGGCCTTATTCCAATTGTAGGAATCCTTGCACTTGCTGGATATGCGCTTGAGACTGCACGCGTAACCGCATGGGGTATTAACGCTGGTCCAAAAGCAGAAGGATCGCAGTTTGGCACTTATATTGCAACTGGTTTCAAGGCAGCTGTAATTGCAATCGCATTAGGTTTGGCATACGGCATTGCGTCCACAATCCTTTCTTTTATTCCAGTCGTTAATCTGATTCTTATTCCTATCTTTATCGTTGTAGCATTTGTTTTTCCACTGCTTATCAATGTTATTCAGGTTCGTGCAGCAGTTTATGGACGCATCTCTGCTGGTTTTGCTTTTTAAAAAATATCTTTGAGATGATTACACGACGCAGGCGGCTTGTTCCGCATCTTTGGTATGGGCATTGTGCTTGCCATTGCTACCTCAATTATTATGGGTATTATTGGCGGTAGCGCTGCACTTAGCATGATTACGAACGTTATCACTCAGGCTATAACTATCGCAAAAGCTCAGCATATTACTAGCGAGAACCAACTGGTTGCTATTATGGTTGCTCTTCTTGCTCGTGGCATCCTTCAGATGGGACCAATCTTCCTTGTTATTGGCTATATTGGTCACGTTCTAGGCCTTATCGTTATGCTTCTTATGCAGAATGCAATTGCCCTTTGGATGCGTCAGTATAATGTTTCTGCATGGGGACAGAGCAGCGATCCACTGCCACCATTTATTAACGATCCTCGTGATGGCGCAGCTGCTACTTATTCAGCTCCATCGCCTGCTGCACCAGCAACCTCTGCTTCACCAGCTGCAACTGCCGCTCCAGTTGCGACTGCTGCTCCTGCAGTAGCGCCTGTCGCTGTTCCTGTTACAGCACCAGCAACAACAGTTGCTCCAGTTGCACCAGCAGCTCCAGTAGCACCTGCGGCTCCAGCTGAGCCCGTAGCAGCTCCAGCTCCAACGGCTCTGTAGCTCCTGCTGCCCCAGTAGCTCCAGCAGTACCCGCCGCTCCTACTGCTCCAGCAGCACCAGCAGCACCCGCCGCTCCAGCGGTTCCAGCAGCACCAGCAGCACCAACTGCTCCTGCTACACCAGCAGCTCCAGCATCGTCTGCCACCCCAGTTGCACCAGCTGCTCCTGCCGCTCCAGTTGCACCTGTTGCACCAGCAACACCTGTGGCTCAGAGGCACCTGTTGCTCCCGCAGCTCCAGAGCCTGCGCCAGCTTCAACTATTGTTGCTGGAGCCGGTTATTCCAGTAACTCCAGAGACCCCTGAAGCACCAGCTGCTCCAGAAGACGCATCAACTCAGAATCCTGAGGAACCTGCAGCTCAATAATAGAGAGCACATATAAGAAACGACCATCATGCAGATTGTGTGATGGTTGTTTTTCTTTTTAATCCCATATTTTTAAATTGTGTCTTTAACCATTCCTAAGAAAGATTCGCGTCAGATTTCTGCAAGATCAGAGACAAAATGTCGACAAATTATCAAATTAAGCTTTATATGTGGACTGCATGTGAGAAAATTTGTGGGCTAGTTTCGTAATTGAGCATTTATGTGGTATGATGCTTGGTCGAACTTTCCTGCTTCGGGTGCACCTTCACTTCCCGAAGCCATTAGCCCAGAGGAGGTGACAATATGAAGGCCTATGAACTGCTGTTTTTTGTTGATCCAGCTTCCACAGAGGAAGTCCGCGCTGGCGTAATGAAGCGTATTGACGTTGCTATCACCGCTGACGGCGGAGTAGTCGACAGCGTCGAGGATTGGGGTAAGCGAAAGCTTGCTTTTGAGATCGACGACCTTACTGAGGGTGACTATACCCTCATCAATTTCCATGCAGATCCAACGCAGATTGCAGAGCTCGATCGAGTTCTGCGAATCAACGATGCTGTTAAGCGTCATATGATTGTGCGTCGAGTCGATAAGGACTAAGTCCTTGTAATGGAAAAGTGGAATTATTCCACGATGAGAGGTAGTGAGATTAATGAGTATTAACAGGGTTAACATTTCGGGCAACCTGACCCGTGACCCGGAGCTTCGCTCCACAGTAGGCGGTACCCAAATCCTGTCCTTCGGCGTTGCGGTTAACGATCGTCGTAGGAATCAGCAGACTGGGTGAGTGGGAAAGATGTTCCTAACTTTATTGACTGCGTAGTGTTTGGTCAGCGTGCTGAAGCACTTTCCCGCTTCCTCTCCAAGGGTTCGAAGGTTGCTATTGAAGGCAAACTTCGTTTTAGCTCCTGGGAGACGAAGGAAGGACAGCGTCGCAGCAAGCTTTGAGGTTGTTGTCGATGAGGTTGAGTTCCTTTCTAGGAATCAGCAGGGTGGAGCACCCTATGTCACAAGGCGCACCATTTTATGCAGCTCCAACTCCACAGGCACCCGCTCCCGTTCCGGCTCCGCCAGACGAGGAGTTCTACGATGCTGATATTCCGTTTTAAACATTAGACAGCAGCACAGTTGTTACTGTCATCTGAAAGGTAAAAGACATGGCTCAGCAGAAACAAGATTTTCAGCGCCAGCCGCGTCGTCAAGTATTGCCAGTTCTGCAAGGAGGAGACTGAGTTCATCGACTACAAAGATACTCAGCTTCTTCGCAAGTATATGACCGACCGTGGCAAGATTAAGCCTCGTCGTGTCACTGGCACCTGCACGCAGCACCAGCACGACATTGCACTCGCTATCAGCGCGCACGCGAGATGGCACTTCTGCCCTACACCGTCCCTGTGGTTTCCAGCCGCGGTGGCCGTAGTCGCGGATAACCTATCTGTTCTTCAGGTAAAGTTGGTTAGCAATGGATAGACCGGATTCAAACATTCCCTCAGGCACCCTGAAGGGTATTCTCGCCCAGAGAGTAGCTCGCAGAATTTTTGCCGGTCCAAGTAACCAAAACGGAGGCAAGCCGCGTCTGTTTGAGGCTCCAACTTATAAGCAAGGCTTTATGCTTTGCGTTATTGGTGGAGTTATTACTGGGTTCCTTTCTTTTATTGGAGCCGCTCTGGTTGCTTATGGCATGGTAATTGCTGTCTATTGCAAAAAGGGGCACGGATGGTTTGGTCCCGCTATCACTTCGGTGCTTATTACGGGTGTGGTAGCTATTTTCTTTCGGGACCAACAGAGGCGGCAACTTCGGTTACTGCTTGTGCACTTGCTCTTGGAGTTGGCTACGCTTTTGCAACAGAGAAGCTCACCGTTGGTGCTGGATCTCTTCTTGTGGGAGCAACAGCTTTGGCGCTTCTGGGGTACGATGCGTTCTTCGCTACAATTGCAGGAACAACTCTGCCCGAGCTTGCTCAGAACGTATTTAATCAATACGCTTCACAGGTCTCAAGTGCTTCTCCAGAGATCCAAGAGGGTCTTTCAACTGCAAGGTCACTCTTTATGCTCTTTTGGCCAACCAGCTATACCGGTATGGCGCTTTTATATTTTGTAATTGCGCGTTTTGGAGCTCGAACAGTGTATAAAGCGCTGACAAGAGACCCACAGAAGTTGCCACAGTTCCAGCTAATGGATATTCCCTTTTGGATGTGCGCTCTTACGGTGGCCAACTTGTTTGTGTATGCACTTTCAAGCACTATTTTGCCTGCACAAGACATACTTCAGCTTATTACGCTGAATGTATTTATGGCTCTTAGAGTTGTTTTTGCTCTTCAAGGCCTCGCGGTGCTCACGTGGTTTGTGCGCGAGAAACACTTCTCACCAGCACTTTCTTTGTCACTGTTTGTATTGGCAGGCATGTTAGAAGTTCAGTTAGGCGTTATGGCTCTTGTAGGACTTATTGACGCCTGGGCAAATTTTCGAAAACTCGATCGCTCAGGAAGTCAGGATTCAGAGCCCATGATAAACAACAACTAGTCGATACTATCGACTCATCAAAGGAGTTTCCCATGAAAGTTATTCTCTTGGGCGAGCTTCGCGGTAAGGGCGGCGAAGGCGACATTGTAGATGTTGCACAGGGTTATGCGGAGAACTTCCTGTTCCCCAACAAGATTGCCCAGCCTGCTACACCGGGTAACATCAAGCAGCTTGAGGAGCGTCGTCACAATATCGCTAAGCGCGAAGAGCAGCGTATTGCTGACGCAAATGCTACCAAGGCAGCTCTTGATGGCAAGCTCGTAACCGTTGACGCTCGTATCGGTGAGGAAGGCCAGCTCTTTGGTTCCGTCACTACTGCTCAGATTGCTGATGCAATCGAAGCACAGCTCAACGTCACTGTTGACCGTAAGCGCATTGCTCGCAGCGCTGCTATCAAGACCGCTGGTCGCCACAATGTCACCATTGAGCTTTATCGTGACATTACCGCTACCGTTGCTGTTCTTGTTGGCAAGGACGACACTGCTCCTGCAGAGGAGGAGACCGAGGCTGTCGTTGCTGAGGCAACTGTCGAGGTTGAGGTTGAGTCCGCTGAGTAGTTTTATGCATGCATAAAACACTGCGCTCCTGCATTTTTTGGTGGTTTATACAATTTCTATAGTTTTCTACAGATTTGTAAGCTTTTATAGAGAGCTCGGCCATCTGAAAAGAATGGAATGTTTGTTCGAACCACCCCTTTGTGAAACATAACAAAGGGGTGGTCTTTTTATGTGTAGACGGAACGGTATAATTTTTTCTGTTCTACCTGCGGTTATTCATAATGTTATGTAAAACATATTCACTTAACCTGCGGAATTGTAATTTGATTTGTATAATCGCAGATAAGCAATTGTGTAGAAAATACTACGTGTCGAAAAAAGTCAAAAAAATGTTGAAAACGTTGAAAACTCAAGGAAATCCCGCTCAGGGTATGCGAGTTTTGGAAAATCGTGTTGAAGACTTATTTTTTAAAATTTTGCAAGTCAAAATGACTCTTTATTTTTTTGAAAAGTACACTACTATTCAGATTCATTCCCAAAAAACATGATTGGAAAAGACGATGGCACAAGACTCGTTTGAGATGAATCCTACGCAATTGACAGCCCTAGAGAATGCTTCTATGCCACAAGATTCTGATGCTGAGTTTTCCATTCTTTCCGCAATGATTCTTTCGGAAGAGATTCGAGGAGAATGCCTTATTAGGCTTTCTTCCGAGGATTTCTATATTCCGTCTAATCAAATTATTTTTGAAGCAATTAAGTCGCTGTTTGATAACAATAAGCCGGTAGATGTAATTTCACTTGTCGATCACCTTAAAAGTAATGGTAAGTTTGAGCGTGCTGGTGAGCTGTTCGTTTAGCGGAGCTTGGTAACAACCCACTAGCTATGGTTGGCTGGGAAAACCACGCTGTTATGTTGCATCGTGATACTACGCTCAGAAAGATGATTAGTGCTTCTGCAAAGATTTCTGCTTTGGCCTACAATGCCCCAGAGGATACAAAGCAAGTTGTTGATCAGGCAGAAAAGCTCATTTTTGACGTAACTAACAGAGATGTTCAGCAGTCCGAGCAGAACATCGAAGATATCATGACTAATCTTTTTGATGAGCTTCAGCAAAATGCTGGAAAAGATGCTGCTGAGCTGGGTGTTCAAACTGGATTTGCAAACTCTTTGATAATCTTTTCCAAGGCCTTCGTCCTGGTCAGATGGTTGTTATTGGCGCTCGTCCTGGTGTTGGTAAGACGTCATTCGCACTTAGTATGGCTTATAACGCTGCGGTTTCCGGTGCAACTGTTGCGCTTTTCTCGCTAGAGATGAGCAAAATTGAGATTGCGCAGAGGCTCTTGGCTTCTGAGTCAAAGGTTGATTTGCAGACTATCCGCTCTTCCAACATCAGAAATGAGCAGTGGCCTACCCTTCTGGAGGCAGCAGAGCGTATTTCTCGCCTTAAAAATCATCGTTGACGATACTCCAGGCACAACAGTCACAGAAATCCGTGCAAAAGCCCGTAGAATGCTTAATAAGGCCGAGAAGGGCGTCATTATCATTGACTACCTCCAGCTACTCTCTCCACCAGCAGAAAAGGGGCGTGCAGATAGCCGTGCAACTGAGGTTTCTGAGATGTCTCGTGGCATTAAGATCATGGCGAAAAAAGATCTTAGGGCGCCCGTCATTGCGCTTTCCCAGCTCAACCGTACGCTTGAGAACAGAAACGGCAAGCGCCCACAGCTCTCTGACCTGCGCGAGTCTGGTGCAATCGAGCAGGACGCAGATATTGTTTTGCTGCTTGACCGCTCGCTCAGTGATGAAGAAGCTGCACGTGACGATCGACCTGATAAAGACGTTACCAACATCATTGTTGCAAAGAACCGTGCTGGTGCTTTAAGAGATGTTCCTATTATGTTTATGCCAACGTCTACTAAATTTGTTGAGCTTTATCAGGGAAACAATTACTCAGAAAACGAAGCAGCGCAGTATGCTGCAATGACAAATCCTGCACACTAATCGTTTCTTGTATGTGACAAAACCTCTGCGCTTCTGTGTTTTTGCCGGTGGCATTAGATATACTTATGAAGCAACCCCTAAAGAGGTTGCAATCGTTAGGTAATAGTCGTAATTGTAGATGGCTGCGATAGGGGAGAACTTATGCCAGCTTCCGTACTTGTTGGTGCTCAGTGGGGAGACGAGGGTAAGGGTAAAGTTACCGACCTCATTTCCGGAGATTTTGACGTTGTTTGCCGTTACGCAGGTGGTGCAAATGCAGGCCACACGGTAATTGCTGGAGACACAAAGCTTGCACTTCACCAGGTTCCATCTGGCGTTATGTACGAGAACACCTATCCAGTTATTGGTAATGGTTGCATTGTTGATCCTGAGGTTCTTCTCGGCGAGATTGACATGCTGGAGAGCAAGGGTATTTCTTGCGACTTGCTTAAGATTTCTGGTAATGCTCATATTGTTATGCCTTACCACAAAGATCTTGACGGCGTGCATGAGAAAAAGCTGGGTAAGAACCTTATTGGTACCACCAAGCGCGGTGTCGGTCCAACATATATGGACAAGATGAATCGCACTGGCCTGCGTATTCAGGACATGCTTGACGAGAAGATCTTCCGCAAGAAGCTTGAAGCTGCACTTGAGTACACCAATCCAATCTTGAGTCTTGTGTATGGTCTGCCAACCTATACCGTTGACCAGATTTGTGAGACGTATCTGCCTTATGCAGACCGTATTCGTCCTTACATTGTTGAGTCTTCTCTCTTTCTTAATGAAGAGCTTGAGGCTGGAAAGAATATCCTCTTTGAGGGGTGCTCAGGCAACCATGCTTGATATCGACCACGGAACCTATCCATTTGTTACCTCTTCTAACTGCACTGCTGGAGGTGCGGTAACTGGTTCTGGCGTTGGTCCAACCAATATTGACCGCGTCTTGGGTATTGCAAAGGCATACCTCACACGCGTCGGCTCTGGCCCATTCCCAACAGAGCTTTTTGACGAGACGGGCAATCTTCTTGGTGAAGTTGGTCACGAGTACGGTGTAACTACTGGTCGTAGCGTCGCTGCGGTTGGTAGGACGCAGTAGTTGTTAACTACGCAGCACGTATTAATGGCCTCACTGACCCTAGCGATTACAAAAGCTTGACGTTCTCGGCTGCCTTGATGAGATTAAGGTTTGCGTTGCTTATGAGTGCGACGGCAAGATTTATAAAACCGTTCCTGAGCACCAGAGCGTTTTCTATCATGCAAAACCTGTATACGAGACTCTTCCTGGTTGGAAGTGCGACATTTCTAACGTTCGCAATTTCTATCAGCTGCCTCGTGAGGCTAAAGACTACATTGATTTCCTGGAACAGCTTGCTGGTGTACGCGTTTCTATCATCACCGTTGGTCCAGATCGCGAGCAGACAATCGATCGCTACTGGAGGTAACCCGTGGCGTCTTCGGACTGCTCAACTTTTGCAATAGTTTGCGATAACCCCTGTGGACTTGAAGCTTCTCAGCTTGAAGCCCTGGGGGTTTCTGTAATACCTGGAGCCCTGAGCTCTGATGTCGATCAGGTAGGTAAGTTCTATAGAGGTGTTTTTGAGTCTGGAACTCATGAGATTCTCTCGCTTCATGTGAATGCAGGTTTTTCTGAATCGCTTCGTACAGCAAAAAAGGCGTGTGAGGATAATCCTGATATTTCGGAGTCAATTTGCTTGGTAGACAGTGGAAATATGCCTACCGCTATGGGAATTATGCTTGAACGTTTAAGTGTGGCAAGAAAGTCCGGAGCATCATTTGAGGCGGTCTGCGCGTATGCGCAAGAACTTGCTGAAGTAGTTGCCACAATGTATATCGCAATGAATAGGATTGTCCTGCATAAAAGCAAAGGCAAACATCCTGGATTTTCGTTAAGGCGTCGACTTGAGCGTTTGCATAGGCATATTTCAATGATATGTATCTGTATCGTTTGGTTGGTGGAAGATGTACAGAGGTTGCTCGCTCGTCAGATTTTACTGATCTAGCTGCAAGAATTTCTCGGCTTATGAGTGCTTGTTTTGTAAAGCGCGGCAAGCTCAAGTATGTAGTAATTTCAAATGGTGTGAAGCATAGAAAAGCATCTTTAAAAAACCGCTAAAAACCAATGAATATGATGCAGAATGTATTGCAGAAAGATTTGCTTCTCCCCGAGTTTAAAAAAATATTTGGGGAAGGCTCTGTTGGCGTTGCTTGTATCCCAAAGGCGTTGTATCAGAAGGCTGGAGTACTTATGAATGACACCGTTGATATTTTTATTGCTTGCGTGGGCGGCCGTGAGCATGCTCTTTGACTAAGCTACAAGAGTCATCTCGCGCAGGAAAAATTTATGTTGCTCCAGGTAATGGTATGGCTGCCCAGGCAGAGATTGCTCCTGTTGATCAGAATAATCCTGATGAGGTTGTTGCTTTTGCTAAAGAAAAAGGCATTGGTCTGGTAGTTATTGGTCCTGAGGCACCTCTTGTTGTTGGTGTTGCAGACGCTGTTCGTCAGGCTGGTATTGCATGCTTTGGTCCTAATAAAAACGCAGCTCAGATGGAGGGTTCAAAGGCGTTTGCCAAGGGTGTCATGGAGCGAGCAAACGTTCCGACTGCTGCTTGGAAGTCTTTCACAGACCAGGAATCTTGTGAGGCATATGTTCGTCAGATTGGTGCTCCTGTAGTTGTTAAGGCAGATGGTCTTGCCGCAGGTAAAGGTGTTATTGTTGCAACTGAGCTCGAGCAGGCTCTTGAAGGTGTTCGCGAGTGTTTCTCAGGTCATTTTGGTGATGCGGGCGCAACCGTTGTTGTCGAGGAGTTCCTTGAGGGACCAGAGTGTTCGCTACTTGCACTAACTGATGGAACTCACGTTATTCCGCTAGCAACTGCTCAAGACCATAAACGTGCCTATGATGGCGACAAAGGTCCAAACACTGGTGGCATGGGCGTATATTCCCCTGTTCCATTTGTGACCAATGAAGAACTTTCTCAAATGAGTGCCATTGAGCAGCGCGTTGTGTATCAGCTCAAAAAAGAGGGCATCAACTATTCTGGTTGTCTTTACGGTGGATTTATGCTGACCAAGGATGGCCCCAAAGTTCTTGAGTTCAACGCTCGCTTTGGCGATCCAGAGACTCAGGTAGTCCTGCCTCGTCTTGAGGGTGACTTGGTTTCAATTTTAATGGCATGTGATAACAGCACACTTCATCATCAGCAGGTTGCTTGGTCTGATTTGGTTGCTGTTTCTGTAGTTCTGGCAAGTGCTGGATATCCTGGTTCTTACGAGAAGGGCAAGGAGATCACTGGCATTGAGGCTGCTCAACAGCTTGAAGGTGTTTCAGTTTATCGTGCTGGAACCGCCCAAACTGAAGATGGAAAGATTGTTACTGCTGGCGGACGCGTGCTTAATGTTACTGCTCTTGCTCCAACTTTTGAGGAAGCTCGCGCTCGCGCATACGAGGCTTGTGATCTTATCAACTTTGAAGGCAAGCAGTTTAGGCACGATATTGGACTTAAGGCTCTTCAAAGCCGCTCAGAAAAATAGTTGAGGTTAGTGTTTATGGCAAATCAAAATGACGAGAAAAACAATGTGCAGGATAGTGCTCGAACCAGCAATCAGGGCAGCACTCAATTCAATGACGTGTTTGATGATATACAGCCTACTGAACCTGAGATTCTTGATACTGACACGCAGATAACTCCAGAGGTATTTGATTCTGCTCGCAATGATTTACAATCGGCAGTTGATTCGCTTACCTATGATGGAGAGCGCGTTGCTGTGGATGATGCTGCCTACCATCATTCTGGTGAGCCACAAAAACGCAGTTTTGTAGCAGGAACCGAGGATGCGTGATGCCTTTCTGGAAGAAAAATCTCTCACCGAGGATACTGTTTGGGTTGGTCGTATTTTTGACGTAAACAGGCTTCGTGTTTCGTTACCTGATGGACGTACCGCTCTTCGTGATGTTGTGCGCCATCCTGGGGCTGTTGCAATTGTAGCGTTGACTGATGATGGAAGAATTTGCTTGGTTCGTCAGTACCGAACTGCACTTGGTCGCGTGACAGCTGAGTTGCCTGCAGGAAAGCTGGACCCAGGTGAGGATCCTCTTGATTGTGCTCACCGCGAGTTGTTGGAAGAGACAGGAATGAAGGCGGGAAAGATGGCGTTTCTCACCACTACCGCCACTTCTGATGGATTTACTGATGAGCTTATTCACCTCTACATGGCAACTGAGCTGATCTTTTGAGGGCTCAAACCAGATGCCGATGAATTCATTAACGCGATCTTGTTCCACTATCTGAGCTGATAGATGCTGTTCTTGATGGCAAAATTGAGGATGCAAAAACTATCATTGGAGCTCTTATCTGCGATTCAATTTCACGCCGATTGCCTATGGAGTAATTACGCATGTCTAATCGTTCTTCTCGTCCTGTACTTGGTCGTTCTTTGACCTCAGCTTCTAGCAGAAACGGCTTTGGTAATAACGCTTCTGGCAAACATCGCAAATCGCTGTTTGCCAGTTTTCTTTCTTATTATGCTCCGCAAAAACATCTGTTCATTCTGGACACTATTTGCGCCATTATTTTGGCTTGTATCGAGCTCGCGTTTCCTCAGATTCTGCGATCGCTCACAAAAGGGCTGTTTACACAGGGTAAAGATGTCATTTTAGCCAGCCTTGGATTTATTACCGTTGGTCTTGTTGTCATGTACCTTGTTCACTTTCTATGTCGCTACTTTGTCATTAGCTGGGGACATATCATGGGTGCGCGTATGGAAAGCAAAATGCGAGAAGATCTATTTGACGCATACGAGCGCATGAGTTTCTCGTATTATGACCGACACAAGACGGGCGACTTGATGAGTCGTCTGGTATCTGACTTGTTTGATATTTCTGAAACAGCACACCATGGTCCTGAGTACCTGATTATCGGCTTGCTTGAGATTGCTGGTTCTTTTGTTATCCTGGCTTTTATTAACGTGCCTCTTACGCTGGTGCTTGCTGGAATTGCTGCTGTTCTCGTGGTGTTTAATTTCTTTGCCAATATGCATATGCGGGGGATTTTTAAAGAGAACCGCATGCGTATTTCTGATGTAACTACTCAGTTAGAGGACTCGCTTTCTGGTATTCGTGTGGTTAAGGGCTTTGCGGCAGAAGATCATGAGCGAAAGAAATTTAGAGCAAGCAATTCGGCGTACTTGGACTCTAAGGCCAACATGTACCGAGCTATGGGTAGGTACCAAGCTGCTATTTCAGGCATGATGGGTGTTTTTGAATACTGTTGTGTTGGTTTTGGGCGGTTGGATGATTGCTCAGGGTCAGATGCAAGCGATTGATTTGGCCACCTACGCGCTTTACATTTCATTGTTTACTACGCCAATCATGAATATTTTGAACTTTACCGAGACGTTCCAGAAAGGACTTGCTGGCTTCAAGCGTTTCATGGAAATTCTTTAAAACTCAGCCGGATATTCAAGACGCACCCGCTGCCAGGATATTCAGATTTCAGCTGGAGAAATCATCTACCAAGACGTTCATTTCTCTTACGACAACGCTGAAGATGTTATTGACGGTTTAAACCTTCATATTGAGAGCGGAAAAACCGTTGCGCTGGTTGGCCCTTCAGGTGGAGGTAAGTCAACTACCTGTGCTTTATTGCCACGCTTCTACGATGTCACAAGCGGAAGTATCACTATTGACGGTCAGGATATTCGTTCCGTTACACAGCACAGCTTACGTTCGGCAATTGGTATGGTTCAACAAGACGTATATCTTTTTGACGGCACCATCGCTGAGAACATTGCGTACGGCTGTCCTGAAGCTTCTGTAGAAGCTATTGCGCTAGCAGCCAAACGTGCAAACATTGCAGAGTTTATTGAGTCGTTGCCAGACGGATATAACACGCAGGTAGGACAGCGTGGAACGAGGCTTTCTGGCGGACAGAAGCAGCGCATTTCTATTGCACGCGTATTTCTGAAGAACCCTCCGTTGCTCATTTTGGACGAAGCAACTTCTGCTTTGGATAACGAATCCGAGCGCGCAGTTCAGGAATCTCTTTCCGAATTGGCAAAGAACAGGACTACGCTGGTCATTGCCCACCGTCTCTCAACAATTATGGGTGCTGATGAAATTATCACTATTGATCATGGTCGTGCAGTTGAGCGTGGAACCCACAATGAGCTGCTAGAGAAAGGTGGAATTTACGCTCATTACTATCAAATGCAGTTTGGCGGTGCGCCAAATCCTACAAGGCGGTAAAATAAAATATTAAGTGCTTTGCGAAATTCTTTTGCAGCTGCAATCGTTTTTCTCGCGACGTACTTGATTGAAGTTTTACGATTTATAGTTTGCAACTTGCGACTTGCAACTAGCAGCTTGTAATCAAAGTCGAGAGTCAACGCTTCGAAAGCCCTGAAAGCGTGTCTATACAGGTTGAATGAGAGAGCTACATGGCTAAAGATGATGCAGAACGTTCAAGCTTCGCGCGTCGCCAGAAGGGTGCGCTTGATGCTGATGCAGCTGAAGAGTTGTTTACCAAGGTAGACGAGACAGGTCACCCTAATGAGAAACGCGCGGCTTTTAGAGCGTACTCGCAGGCAGGGCGGAGCTGCGGCGGTAGACATCGACCCTCTTTCGGGATCCGATCCTTCAGGCTCAAATATCGAGAAGGTCATTACAAAAACGGCAGTTCTTTTTGTTTTGATTTTCCTGATAATTGTTGTTCTGATGCAGGTTTTCTTGTGGTGTTATTCGCCGAGCTAACACAGCAAATCTAATCTGAGTCAGTTACGGTGCGAACTGTTGCGTCTGCATTGCGCGGCGGTGTTGAGTGGGGCAATGGATTTACACATTTCCTGAGGATTTCTCGGTTCAGGAAGCTGATGAGAACACTGGTCGCGTTGAGGTAACGGTTACCGATACCACTTCAAAAAGACGTGCTTGAATGTTACGCGGGATCTAGTGTCCAGGCTCAGGCATTTGCCATTAATGCACCGCTTAACCCACGAATTAATACGGTTGTCTCATCATGTCAGTGTTCACCGAAATGATCAAGGTGAGCTGCAGAAGTCTCAGCTCTTTGGATTCTTTAAACCGGGCGGAGATGCAACACCTATCTTTACCTTTTTACGTTCTCAAAGACGCAGTCTTCTGATGTGTAAACATTACCATGGTTATTACCGGTGCAAACAACACGATTCGAGAAGAGTTACGCGATCAGATTGCTACATCATTTACGCCAGTTCGTGTTCTGGGCGGAATTGTTGGTGGTGATTCTTCATCGAAGAATAACTCAACAACTGGTACCACAAGCACTAACGGGACAAGTGGTACTAACGGAAACGCAACAAATACAAATGGCACTTCAAACACTACGTCAAGTGGTAAATAACCCATAGCAACAGCAAATTAGAATGGGTGTCCACTTAAAAAGAGGACACCCATGTTTTAAAAAGACAGTAGTTGTGGCTAAATCCGTATTAGAACGCAAAATAATGTAGCGATTTAGCGTCGATACTCACTTTGCAGAAGCTGAGTAATCAGGCCAAGCTTTTGTTTCAAACGAAACACCGCGAAGCTCAAAGTTTGGCTGCTCACGAGTAATCTCCATGGACTCGCAAACAAACTCGCCAGCAAACTCGACAGCGTCAGCAATTTCCTGACCACACATAACTGCAGCTAAAAAGTGCAGAAGCAAACAAATCGCCGGTTCCGTGCAGCATGTATGGCAGAAGCTCGGAAACAATTTCACCACGCTCAGACTCGGTAGCAACAAAGTTTCGTGATGAGGTTATCATTACGAACAACACCCTTAAGAACGACACACTTTGCACCCATTTTTAAGTAACGCATCGAGTAGCTCATTTACTTGCTCGTCAGTTAAATCCTGACCAGCGTAGGGAATACCAGTTAGAATCGAAGCTTCAGTAAGGTTTTGCTGTCAAAAATATCGGCACCGTTTACCAGGGATTTCATTGCATCACAAAGCTCTTGCGTATAGGTTGGATACATCTTGCCGCCATCGCCCATAACTGGATCAACAATGCGAAGTGCCTTTGGATGCTCCTGATACAAACGCTGAATGCTCGCAACCTGCTCTGCAGCGCCAAGGAAGCCAGAATAAATGGCGTCCAGGTCAATGCCCTCTTCCTGCCATGCATTAAGGTAATCCTCGAGCATGTTGGTGGTGTCATGCATGTAGAACGTAGGGAACCGGGTGTGCCGAGAAAAAGAGATGTAGGCACTGGACAAACGTCACATCCCGCTGCAGAAAGCACCGGAATAGCTACACCAAGCGAGCATTTTCCGTATCCACAGAGGTCATGCACTGCGGCAATACGAGGGATGTACGAGTTTTCTCGCTGGTACAGAACAGAGTTGGTTTCATTCATTACAGTTTCCTTTCACGTGGACTGATGGACCAACGTTCTAGAAAATCATACTCTATACTGTGAGATAAATAATTGGCGTATTCGTCTATTTTAAGAGACATAACAAAGGAGCAGAAATGGCAGATCAGCCTGTTGTCGGTATCATCATGGGATCAGATGACCTTGCAACTATGGAGGATGCACCGATGAGCTCGAGCGTCTTGGCGTTCCATACGAGTTGGTCATTGCATCTGCTCACCGCACCCCAGATAAGGTTCACCAGTGGGCTGAGAGTGCCGCTGATCGTGGCATTAAGGTAATTATCGCAGCTGCAGGAAAGGCTGCTCATCTGGGTGGAGTCGTTGCAGCATTCACTCCGCTACCTGTTGTTGGCGTTCCAATGAAGACCTCTGATCTCGGTGGCATGGACTCCCTGCTTTCCATGGTTCAGATGCCATCTGGCGTGCCTGTTGCTTGTGTTGCTATTAACGGTGCTAAAAACGCAGCTATTTATGCTACGCAAATCTTAGGCGCTTCACTTCCAGAGTATCGGGAGAAGATCGTTCGGCTTAAAGCTGAGATGGCTGATGCATAAATCGGGGAAAATCGGATAAAAAATTCTTAGTTGCTTCTGTATGGTCTGCTAGTAGCTTTGGTCTAAACGGAAGTAATACCTAAACCTGCGCTCTAGATAACCTAAGGCGCAGGTTTTTTACAACCATAAGATGTGATAAAGCGATGACTTCGTAAGATATATAAAGATTTTTGTTCCGTGCATAGCTAAACTTTTAAAGGGTATGACAAGAGAGTTCCTTCAGAAGGGAAGTGCATGGAATCAAGAAACGGCAAACATTTTTCATCATTTGCCGCTCCTGATCAGCCGGCTGAAGATAATGAAGCTTTAAAAACCTCTGTTGAAATGATACCTATGAAAGAGTGCGGTTTCGTCTAAAAGATAGCAACAAGAAAAACCTGGTAGCAAGCCCGCAAGAAGGGTTTTTCCAATATCCTTTCAACCATTTTATTGATAGTTGGAATTGCTCTCTTAATTGCTGCTGCTATTATGTTTGCAAAAACACAGGTAGATTATTATGCTCAGGATGTTATTAATCAGGAGCTTGCATCTTATACTACAGTTCCCGAGAAAAAAGATGAGGCTCCTGTTGTTGATTGGGCTGGTTTGAAGGCAGTAAACAGCCAGGTTGTTGGTTGGATTCAGATTCCTGGATCACAGATTAACTATCCTGTTTACCAGACTACGGATAATGAGTACTACCTCCATACCAACGCAAAGGGAGAGTGGTCTATCGGTGGCCAGATTTTTATGGACTACGAGAATAATCCAAATGGCTTAATTGATCAGCAGACTATTCTTTATGGCCACCACATGCGCAACGGTTCCATGTTCCAGTTTATTGGTGCCTTGAACGACCAGAGTACCTTTAATAAAGTTGAAACTATCTGGTATCTTACGCCTACCCAGACGTATGAGTTAGAGCCTGTATTCACTTATCACACTGATGAGGATGACGATGAAGTCAGGCAGTTTAACTTTACTTCTGTGGATGAGTTTAGGTCTTATTTAAAGGATAGGCTTTTCAGGGCAGTAGCTCTCGCTCAGATGCGGCTGAGGTTATTTCTCGCGCTGAGCATGTTCTTACGCTCTTTACCTGCAATTATACCGATCAGTATGGCCGTACTATGCTTATTTGCGTTCCAAAGAGTGAGGCTCTGCCAAAGACTCAGTAGCCAGTACTATAGGTAGACAGAAGACGTCATCTAGGGCAATAAAACACTGCTTTCTGTAAGTTTTGTTACACGCTCCAAAACATATTTGTTCGGAGCGTTTTTCGAAAATTTTCCAGGTACACTGTAGGGTACTGCTGCTCAAACGAGAGACGTTTGATTAAGGGTGGCTCAGCTGAGGCATCCGGAGTGGATCCATGGAACTTCACGAGGAATGTGGCGTCTTTGGTGTATGGGCGCCTGACCGTGACGTTGCTCGACTCACTTATTTTGCGCTGCATGCGCTGCAGCATCGCGGGCAAGATTCCGCAGGTATAGCCGTCGGTGACGGGCAGACTGTGCTTATCAGAAAAGACACGGGCCTCGTAACTGAAGTTTTTCAACAATGACGATCTCAACGCAATGCCAGGTAAAGTGGCTATCGGTCACTGTCGCTATGGTACCGCAGGTGCTAAAGGCTGGGAGTCAGCTCAGCCGCACATGTCGTCTATCGATGAGACTCTCATTGCTCTGGCACACAACGGCACTCTTGTTAATTTTGATTCTTTGCGAGAAGAACTGTCTTCTCGCCAGATTTCCTTGTGATCAAACACGGATTCTGAGGTAGCGGCCCAGCTTATTGGCTACTTCACACATCAAACGCATCGACTGCGTACCGGCATTGCCGCAACTATGAACCTTATCGAGGGCGGCTATGCAATGGTGCTTATTCGCGAGAATGCCCTCTACGCGTTTAGGGATCCTAACGGTATTCGTCCGCTGGTGCTTGGCCATATTGGTGAGAAGGACGAGAATAACTGGGTGGTTGCATCTGAGACATGCGCGCTGGATATTGTGGGTGCAACGTATGTACGTGAAGTTGCTCCTGGCGAGATTATTCGCATCTCAGATAATGGTCTGTCTTCTGAGATGGGACTTTCTCCTCGTCAGCAGGCAGATTGTATCTTTGAGCAGGTGTTTCTCGCCCCTGATTCTATGATTAGCGGTCGCTCAGTGTATTCTGTTCGTCACCAGATGGGTCGACAATTGGCAAAAGAAACACCAGCAAATGTCGATCCGGTAATTGGTGTACCGGATTCTGGCGTTCCTGCAGCCGAAGGTTTTGCACAAGAGCTGGACGTACCATTTGGTACCGGCTTAATCAAAAACCGCTACGTTGCAAGGACGTTTATTCAACCTACACAGCAGCTTCGCGAGCTGGGTGTTCGACTCAGCTCAATGCACTCTCCGACGTTGTTGCAGATAAGCGCATTGTGATGGTGGATGATTCGGTTGTTCGCGGCACTACCTCAAAGCAGATTGTTCAGCTGCTCAGAGATGCAGGAGCTACAGAAGTGCACGTCAGAAGCGCTTCTCCTAAGGTTGCGTGGCCATGCTTCTACGGTATTGATACCGCTGACCAACATCAGCTTGTTGCAGCAAAAATGAGCACAGAGGAAATTTGTGAGTATATCGGTGCAGACTCTTTGGAGCTTCTTAGCATTGAAGGCCTGCTTGCATGCGTGCCATCAGAGGTTATTGCGAGTCGTGTTTTAGTGGTAGGTATCCTGTAGCAATTCCAAAAGACTTCCATGGAAGGTTTTTGCCAGAAAACACACCTGACAATCTGAATCCGTCTTTTGCACTAAAATTTGACCAGGTAGAACAGCAGTTAATTGACGAGGGTCTTATGCCCTCAGAGCAGTAAGGGGAGAACAATGACTACTTCCGCTGATCCAATCAAGCAGATTACCTACGCTGACGCAGGCGTTGACGTTGATGAGGGCGCTCGCGCGGTTGACGCCATTAAGGCTGCTGTTGCTACAACCACTCGCCCTGAGGTCATTGGCGGTCCGGGTGGCTTCGGCTCTGTTTCTCGGCCGCTGCGCTTAAGGACATGGAAGAGCCTGTGCTGGTTAGTGGTACTGATGGCGTTGGTACTAAGCTTGCCATTGCTCAGCTACTTAACCGTCACAATACGGTAGGTGAGGACCTGGTTGCAATGTGCGTTGACGACATTGTTCCCTATGGGTGCTGAGCCACTGTTCTTCTTGGACTACGTAGCTGTGGGCAAGCTTAAGGCTGAAGCAGTTGCTGAGATTGTTGGCGGCATTGCAGAGGGTTGTCGCAAGAGCGGCTGTGCCCTGGTGGGCGGCGAGATGGCTGAGCATCCAGGCGTCATGAATCCTGACGATTATGACTTGGCTGGTTTTGTTGTAGGCGTTGTTGACAAACCAAAAATTTTAGGTCCCGAGAAGGTCAGCGAAGGTGACATTATTCTGGGACTTCTTCTTCTGGCATCCATTCAAATGGATATTCTCTAGTACGTAAAGTTGTTATCGAAGGCAAGACCGTTGAAGAGCTTAATCAGCCACTCGAGGAGCTTAACGGTGAATCTCTTGCAGATGCTGTTTTGCGCCCAACCACTATTTATGCAGGTGGATTGCTTGCCGCACTCCGCGCGGGAGCTCCTATCAAGGCTATGGCACACATTACCGGTGGTGGAATCACCGAGAACCTCAATCGCGCGCTACCCGCTCACCTTGATGCTGAGGTCGATCGTGGTGGGGAATTGGCCCTGCGTGGTTTATTCCGCCTGTTATCTCATATGTTGCTAACGCTGCAAACCTATCTCTTGATGAGGCAGTATCGTACTTTCAATATGGGTGTAGGTATGGCTCTTATTGTGGATATGGACGATGTTGACGATGTGGCGGAAGCTCTCTCTAATCAAGGATTTGAACCATTTATCATGGGTCAGATTATCCCAGGCACCGGAAAGGTGGTCTACAACGATGCCGATTGCTTGGCGTTCTTCTTTCCGGCTCAGGTACCAACCTCCAGGCCATTATCGATGCTATCCAGGCTGGTAAGTTAGATGCAACTATTGAGCTGGTTGTTTCTTCTCGCCCTAGTGCATATGGTTTAAAGAGGGCAGAGGCAGCTGGCCTGCAAACTCTGACGCTTTCAAAAGAGACGTATGAGGATCCGTTTGTTGCAGACATGGTTATTGCAACCGAGCTCAAACGTTATGACATTGATTACGTTGTTATGGCCGGTTATATGCGCAAAGTTGGTGCTCCCATTCTGGAGAGCTTCCCTAATCGCGTGCTCAATCTGCACCCGGCGCTGTTACCAAGTTTTCGCGGTGCGCATGCTATTCAGGACGCATATGAGTACGGCGTCAAAGTGACGGGCGTCACCGTTCATCTAGCAAATGCCGATTATGACTGCGGACCTATTATCGCTCAGCGACCCGTTGTGGTTGAGGAAGGTTGGACCGTCAATCAGCTTGAAGAGGCAATTCACCAGGTAGAGCATCAGCTTTATCCAGAGGTTTTGCAGTTTTTTGCCCAGGACAGAGTTCACGTTGAGGGCAAAAAGGTTCGTATAGAGTTAGGCGAGTAAATGGCGAGAAGTGCCCAGATTAAATTGAACGACGTAGCAACATCGCGCGTCAATAATCTGAACTTTATAAGGTTTATTGCTGCGTTGATGGTTATTGTTTCTCACTGCTACTCAGTGGTCTTAGGCGGCGATGCTGGTAGTTATTTGCTGCAGTTAACTGGGTGATCGTTTGAGTCCAGGCGGCGTTTCCGTTGGTATCTTCTTCTTGTTTGGTGGATTTTTGATTGCTCGAAGTTGTGAGCATTACCCTGAACCAAAAAAGTTTTTCTCGGCACGTGTTGTTAGACTTTTCCCAGAACTCTTATTTGTTGTGGTTCTTACAGCTTTTGTGTTGGGCCCAATATTCTCAACGCTTTCACCTGTGGAGTATTTTACCAATCCACAGACGTATAAGTACCTGCTTAATGGTGCCTTAATAATGGTTCATCAGTTGCCAGGAGTGTTTACGAACAATCCTTCTGGTGATGTGGTTAATGCTGCACTGTGGACGCTTCCCGTTGAGTTTATTTGCTACATACTGTGCTTTATAAGCTATAAAGCTTACCAAGTTTGATAAGAAAAAGTTTTTGCTGCTCTCAGTACCTGTTTTTATACTGGTAGCAGTGTATTACATGAAGTTTTCACCGTTTCAGCTGAGCGTTGTTCGTGCAGTACTTTTGTTTTATTTAGGTGTTTTAATTTGGGTACTTAGGGACCGAGCTATTATCTCACCTATTTTAGGCCTGGCATCGATTGCTCTGTGGTTTTGTCATGGTCTTTCGGGCATTGACAATCTGTAATGCTTACAGTTTTTCCCTGTTGCATGTTTTTATCTTGCGTATGGTGTAGGTAATCACTTTAGTAAGTTTGGCTCAAAGTTTGAGCTTTCCTATGGCATTTACCTTGGGCTTTTCCAATTCAGCAAGCACTGGTTCTGTATTTTCCATCATGGCACCCTTTATGCAAACGCACTGGTTGCAGCTTTGCTAGCAACTTGTGGGGCACTTGTTAATCATTATGTTGTAACCGAGCCGCTTAGAAAATATCTACAAGAACGTCGTCAGAAGGCCCATAAAGAGCAGAAATCTTCCGAAGAAGAATAATAAGAGTGCCGAGAAGGTAACCTACGCGCTATTCCGCTTATATCACCGCAGTAATTGCGGCAACAAGACCAAAGAGGATACCAGGAGCGTTAGCGATGATGATAGGAATGTCTCGCTCTTTCTTGAAAGCGCCATAAAAAACCCAAACAGTGCAGTTGATCATTGCAACTAGTGGCTGGATAAAACTACCCTTGTTTCCTGCAAGGTTATTTGTAATCTGAGAATATAAGAAACATACATCATGACTGATAGAATGCTGCCAAGTTGCCCCAGCTTGTTGAAGAAGTTTTCATCGAACTTAATAGCGTTCTTTTTCCCGTCATGTAGGGTAACCTCTAATGCCTAACAAATAGACTGCCGATCCATACCAATTACTAAATAGAATATTCGCTAGTTCGTTGCTGAATAACTACATCAATCCATTGGCAGAGCTCATCTGTCCTGGTCTAAAGGACTGGAAGAACCCCTGTCCGTTACTTCTTCTTACGACGGAACAGCGACTTCAGGTCGATGGTGACCTCCTTCTCGGTACCGACCGTCTTGCCCTTCACGACCTCCTTGTCGAAGAGGTTGACGCCGACTTTGCCGTCGGTAGTCATCTCCACCTTTGTTGGATCATGCATCTCGACGGTCGTGGTCCCATCATCGTTCTGGGTTACCTTGTCGACAACTTTCCGCCTTCCAAACAGCATGTTTTCTCCTCACGCATGTCCTTGCCTACTGCAGTTCACATCCCCGCTGGCAAGATGCCGGGGACAGTTTGATTACCAGTCAGAATAACACTGCTCCAAAACATAGGTCAAGGGCTCCGGCGGCATCCGTACCCGGGAGCATTTCTTAGAGCTTATTGACATGGGCGTCGATCGTATGGGTGTTGGTTATAGATCCACCCCAGTTGTGTTGGGAATGTCTGCAGAAGAGGCAAAGAAGCTCGCTGAATAGTGAGAAAGATGTACCGGTGGCCGGCTCCCATGTGTCCGCTGGCATATGGGACCGGTGTCACTAATCGGCGACGTAGACCTTGAGAATCTCGCCAATATAGCGGGTATGGAAGTCCCGAAGCGGGTAGTTCTTCTCGACAATACCGACATCTATGAAGTTTTCCTCGGCAAGATCATCCACATAGATCTTGCGACACACGAAGACGAGGCTGGCCTCCTCGAAGGTAGTCGTTCCCTCGAGGAACTTGGGCGTAAGGCCTACGTGGGCAACCTTGTCCTCATCGCGCCCTGATCTTGCGCCAAGGTGGGCCAGCTTCTTCTTGTATTCCGCCGTGTCGGGGAAAAACGAGAGCGTATAGGTATCATGGCTGTCCATGAAGACCTTTGTGTAGCGCTGGGGACGGATGTAGCAGATAGTGGTATTGAGGGAGCCTCCCCGCAAGCTGAAGAGCGTTCCGAAATGACCCCACGCCGCAGTCATGGTGTTGAAGCCATCGCACTCGTTGCCGGCGGTGATGAGCGCCCATCGGTCGCCGAAAAGCGACCAAGGGTTGAGCTGCAGGCTCTTGATATTCACCTCATGCATGACGTCTCCCTCCAGCATATATGATATGACATGCGTCTCAAACTCGATGTCAGGCATATATTCTGCCATATCGTCCCGGATCCGCCCAAGCGCCTCGAGACGCATATCGACGGAGGTATCGGCATTCTCTTGGATGATGAGTCGTGAATTCCACTGCTGCTTATACCGTATCTGACTTCTGTGCGGCTGATACCGAGACTTATAGGCTGATACCGAGACTTGTACTATATCGCCAAAGGCCGTCTATCCAAAGGTTCTATATCTATCCGTTTACGTACTTTTGCGAACTTTCTTGCCACGATGCGGGGAACAAGACGGGAGCCGATATTCATGAGCTTCGTGGGGGCCCCGTAGTATCTTAAGGTGACCCCACGCATCATCGCGCGATATCCGGAGAGGGCCACATCCCTTGCTGAAGCAGGCCTGAAGAAGGTGAACATTTTGGAGGCCTCCAGCCCCGCTGCCTTTTCGAATCCTGTGGCGGCAGGACCGAGGCAGAGGGCGGTTACGGTAACGCCGCTTCCCCTCACCTCCTCGGAGACCGCTTCGGAAAAGCTGCGGACGAACGCTTTGGACGCGTAATACACAGACATTTTTCGGCCCCTGCCGAAAAGCCGCCACGGACGAGATGTTCAATATCTTGCCGCCACCCCGCTCAAGCATCGGCTTAATGAAGCATTTGGTCATCTGCATCAGAGCCACCATGTTGACCTGGGCCATGTCGTGTTGCCTTTGCCAGTCTGCATTTGAAAAAGTCGCCTTGGTCCCTCAAACCCGCATTGTTGACAAGGCAGTCTATGGCGATGCCTTCTTCCATACAAAAATCAAAGACATCGAGGGCTGCACCTTCCCGAGAGAGATCTGAGGCACAGACCCAGACCGTGATGCCATATGTCTCTTCAAGGTCGCCTTTGAGCTGATAGAGCCTACCCTCATTTCTTGCGACAACTACAAGGTCGTAGCCGTTCTCCGCAAAGATCTTTGAGAACTCAAGGCCAAGACCGCTTGACGCTCCCGTAACCAAAGCCGTTTTACCCACAAATGACCGCCTTTGAACAAGCCCCTCGGTCGCACTCAAAGTACACTCGAGGTTACCTAGAAGGATACTCTTCCTCACACTAGGGTCCTATACAGGCAACCTATACCCTTAAATATAGGTTGCCAAGGAGACCATGTTGATCCCCGTTGCCAAAATAGAGAAGCCCACAACCACACCGGTTGTGACAGCCAAGACAACTGGGTGGGCGAAGCAGAACACGCCCATTATGACCGGCAATATCCCCAGTATGAGCATGGTTACCCAGCGGCTGTCGAGAAGGGATAGTCAGGGTCTATACCGTATTGATTTGCGACGTATTCAAACAGTTTTTCTCGCATAATTTGCCCTTCTCAGTCTATATCTTATTATGGATGATACGTTCTTTATAGAGAGCCTGAAATTATCATTATCCCCAGTATAGGCGCCCTAAAGGACTATACTAATTATGTCTGTACATGTAATAAATTGTCCGAGTGAAGGGCGTCATATGAGCCGTGTTTCTCGTAGAGAAGATGCATTTTTTAGCATGTTTTCTGAGTTTAGTGTTTTAACTGTTTCAGCTGCAAAATTATTCGTCTCATTTATTGAGAATTTTCCTGACGATGAAGATCTTGCAGCACAGATTACCAATTACGAGTCACTCTGTGATGATCAAGTAGGAAAGATTATTTCTACTCTTAATACTTCTTTTATTACGCCTTTTGATCGTGAAGACATTTCTGAGTTGGCTCTTCTTATGGATGAGATTGTTGATGGTATAGAAAGCGTTACTGCACATATTGATATGTATGATATTTCTGAGATGCGTCCAGAAGCAGGTCAGATGGCGCATCTTATTTTATTTGCTTCAGAAGAACTTCAAAAAGCTTTTGATCGTCTTCCTGATTATCATAAGGACGATTCTGTTATTGAGCACACGCGCGCAACTAATGGATATGAGGATCAGGGCGATGTAGTGTATCGCAATGCCCTAAGTACCATTTTTAGAAATGTTACTGATCCTATTGAGGTTATTAAGTGGAAGAGTTTGATGGATAGACTTGAGTCCACGCTTGATGCTACTAAGCATGTTGCAAATGCCGTACAGAATGTCATTGTGAAAAATGGTTAGTATTTTGCTTATTGCGGTTCTTATCGCCGCAGTTGTTTTTTGAGTTTATTAATGGCTTCCATGATACCGCTAATGCAATTGCTACCACGGTGTACACCAAGGCTCTGCCGTTGCGCGTTGCTATTTTGATGTCGGCAACCATGAATTTTATTGGCGCTTTGATGAGCGAGAAAGTGGCCATGACTATTGCGTCTGGTCTTGTCGATATTCAATTGCAACTGTATGTTGTTTTTGCTGCATTGGTGGGAGCTATTGTTTGGGACTTGTTTACCTGGTGGTTTTCAATTCCTAGTTCTTCCTCACATGCTTTAATTGGTAGTTTAATTGGTGCAACCATTGTATTTACAAGAACTACAAACCATATTATGTGGGAGGGCGTTTTAGAGAAAGTTGTCATTCCTCTATTTACTTCACCCCTTATCGGTATGGCTCTTGGTTACTTTATTATGAAGCTTGTCTTTGAGCTCTTTGCCGATTGGCCGCCCAAGAAAGCACACGGCCTGTTCCACCGTCTTCAGGTTCTCTCGGCTGCATTTATGGCTTACAGTCATGGTAACAACGATGCTCAGAAAACCATGGGTATTATTACCCTTGCACTGGTAACTGCTGGTCTCCATGACCCATCTATGGGCATTCCTTTGTGGGTTAAGTTGCTTTGTGCAACAACTATGGCTTTGGGTACCTCTATCGGTGGTGGTCGCATTATGCGTACCGTTGGCGATGGCGTAACTAAGCTCACTCCGTTATTGGATTTGTTGCGGAGGCAAGCTCCACGGTTGCTATTGAGCTTATGACTGCTATGGGTGCGCCTGTTTCTACTACGCAGGTCATTACAACTTCTATTATGGGCGCCGGATCTGCTCGTCGACGTAGTTCAGTTCGTTGGGGAGTGGCACGAAAGATTATTGCTGCATGGTTTATTACCTTGCCAGCCACTATGGCTCTTGGTGGACTTATTGCTTTTTTTGACCAGCTTTGTTTTGGCATAGCGGCAAGGTCAGTAATGTTTAATCTTGTATTAGTAGAGCCAGAGATTCCTGCCAATACTGGCAATATTGGTCGCACCTGTGTCGTAAGTGGTACACATCTTCACCTAGTAGGGACCGTTGGGTTTCTCACTTGATGATAAAAGTCTCAAACGTGCAGGTATGGCATATTGGAAAAGTCTTAACGTTTCTGTTTACGACAATTGGAATCAATTTGTAGAGAAGAACGGTTTAGCTGATACGCCTACCGCACCAGAAGGCGTTTTTGCACACGACGTTGGTACCGATGCAGTAGGGTAAACCCTCACCTGCACTTTTCTGACCAAGAAAGCCAAGAAAACCTATACGCAGGCAACGTATCGTGATGGCGATTATCTCATCTTTGGCAAAGAAAGCCTGGGGCTATCCGAGGAACTTCTCGCTAAGCATGCAGACGAGTGCGAGAGAATTCCGATGTTGCAAGACTCTGTCAGTCTAGTTAACCGTGAAGACTGGAGCCAGAAGCACGATGCACTTGACGGTGAGGATCAGTACTCTCATCCCGTGCTTTTACAGCAGGATATTTGCGGAAACTTTATTGACCCCAACGAGTTCTCGGTCAGCGCGCTCAACGTCTCAAATGCGGCCGCCATTGTGTTGTAGTGAAGCCCTAAGGCAAATTGGTTTTCCTGGAATGGATGTCTAAGAACCAGCTTATTGAGTTTGTTTACGATACGTAATGAGAAAAAGTGCCAAGAATGGTTACAGAGGTAAGATGCGTGTTAATTAAAATCCGACAGCACTATTAGATGCTGCCGGATTTCTAAATTAAAGTTGTTGTTTAATTACTATAAAGCAGTAAGGAACGTCAAACCGCCCAAAATTACACCAGCAGTATTTGGAATAATAAGAATCCAGTCCTTTTTGGGTTCTTTAGTCCAACCATAGATGACCCAAATTAGACAAGAAACTGCTGCAAATAGTGGTTGAAAAGGTTGAGCCTTTACGCCCTGTAGATTTGCAATAATTTGTGGAATATAAGCGATAAAAACAAATACTCCGATAAAAGCTCCGATAGAGCCTACAAATAGATTGATCTGTTTCTTTGACATAGACACCTCCTCCTTTGTTATTTTTAATAGGAAGGAGGAAATGACGAAAAAGTTACACTATCCGTGAAATTAGAATTTAATGTTATTGCTTTTAGTTATGAAGATTGGTTTACAGATTTATACCTAGGGCATCGAAGTCTATTAGACTTCTCTGATTGGATGTCTGATGACAGTCTTTAGTTTCTCTGGAGCTATTTTACGTACATCGCTCAGATAAACTTCATGATGCATGCGCTTAGCAGTGATGTCTAAAACGTATCCCTGGCTCTCCATATATTCATGCATAAGAGAAACAGTTTCGGGTTCACTATTATAAGGTCCAACATGCATGCACTGTACACAGAGACCTTCATCATAGGTAAAGAATTTTACCTTAGAAAAATCTAACTTCTTTTTCTTAGTTGCTTCAGCAACGGCCCAATCAAAATCTTCTTTGGTAACAAAGTCGGGTAGTCGAATAACTGAAAATCCACTTGAAGTTTTCTTTATGCGTAATCAACGCCCTGAGTATCCTCTTGCCACCAGAAGCCCTCTAATGGAGGAACAACAAAAGTCAAAATATCCTTCAATATGATGTGTACTCTTTTGCTCATTTTGATGGCATAAGCAACGCCGTAAAGCAGACCTATTGACTGTTTGTATTCACCATCTTCTACGTTGGGATCTCCAGATCCTCTTACCGCAAGATAGTTGATACGTGGAACTTTTACTATGCTTGGTTTATTTTTGGGGCATATAACTCTTTAAATTCCTTTTTGAAATCAAATGCCATCAGTCTCAGCTTCCTTTTGCGATAGTTTAGCGAAATCTTATTGTATCTGACTATCTCGATTCTCTTCTGTAGATGAAAGCACCTTAGTAAGTTCAATTAAAAGTTTTGACTTCAGCTCATTGAGTTCTTCTGGAGAAGGACGAGTAGAGTTGTCATACATCTTTTCCATGGGATACCACCAGACAGGACCTTTTGCCATGTATGACCGTATTCTTCTAGGGTCTCCAGCAACCCTAGGGGAACAAATGCCAATGGAGATGAGAATCTCCGTTGCCAAGTAGTTCGTAGTTCATTTTTTCGCAGGGGAATGCGTGGGATACTGCCTCGCCGACAAGTGACATTTCCTCTAGAAACTTCAGCTTAAAGTCTGCGTCTAGTTCATGAAGTTCTGATGCATGTTGCTTACATAGAAAAATTGTGTATCCCTTAAAGTGCTGGTTATCGCCTAAGACAACGTAACCAGTCTTTAATTCTTTGACAAAATAAGGATTAATTCCTTCCTTAATCATTTGAATTCGGTCGCAAATCAAACACATTCGTTAGCTCTTCCTTTAGATAGTGGATATTGAAATTCATCAAAATATAAGAGTTACAAGTCAACGCTTGCGGACTCAGCGGGTTTCTCGGCAGATTTCTTAACAAAAAGCTTGCCCGATTTCTTGAGCTGATAGGCAAGAATCAAGATGGTTACCAGCATTACAAGCGTACAAGCAGCAGAACCCTCTGCGCCAAAATTGCCCCCGGTAAGCCATTCCAGCCCATTGCTAGGAATAAACTGCAGTAACGAACTGCCGGCTGTACTTCCGCTTACCAGGACGCCAAAAAGATTGCCTTGGGCAAAGTTCCAAGCTCCATGAATGCCAGCAGCTCCCCAAAGATTGTCGGTTTTGATGATATAGAACGTCTCTAAGATGCCAAAGAGAATCAAATTGAACAGAGAAAACATGGTAAAGCCACTGTTAAAGATATGAAGAAGGCCAAATAGACTGCTTGAGACTACGATTGCAATAATTTTGTTGGATTTTTCTGCCATGACAGGAAGAAGCCAGCCTCTGGTAATAAGTTCTTCTGTTCCACCTTGAATCAACCAAAAAGGAATGGTGAGAAGAACAAAACCGAAGGCATAAGGCGTAAAAGTAGTGCTAACTAATTGATAAGATCCGGTCAAAATGAGAATCAGCATCACAATAGAGAAGAGAAGAACTCCTAGACCAAAACCCTTTGAGCAGCTCTTTTTATCCAATCATCTTTATAGAATCCCTAAAGTAGCAATGGGACGTTTTTCAAAGAACTTTACCCACAGTAAAAAGAGGCCTGCAATAAAAACAAAGGAAAAGAGTGAGAGCAGAAGATAGTAATCTCCTAGAAGCTCTTGCAGAATAGTAGGACTTGAAAGTCTGTTTGCAATCTGAGGATTGTTCAAGAAGTAGGGGACAGCGAGAAGGGCTGCTGATACAGCCAGCACAATAGCGCCAACAATTTGTCCAGCAATTATCAAGAGAGCAGCTAAAAATGGACTGAACCATGCTGGAGTTAGTCTCTTTGCTAGCTTGACGTCGGAAAACATACGATTTTCTTGCATAAAAAACTCCTGGTAGACATGCTTAAAGCATGTCATGTAGATGACAAAATTCTAACGACGGCACAGGCAAACAGCGTCTACCTGCGATTAATTCTCTTTATACTCTAAGAGAAAATCACAACAATCGCCACCATGGCCTATGGTTTTTGTGCGACCCCAGATAAGCTGCGGGTGCAAGTTGCCGTATCCTGCATCGTCACTATCGCAGTATGCAGCGGTTATTTCTGGACAGTCGTATCTCTTAGTTATTTCAAAATAAGGGCACTTGACCATATTAATACGTGCTTCGTTGCCATGGCTTTCTGGAAATTCATAGGCAAAACCTGCACTTGGCGGACAACTTTTCTCGACACCTAATTTAAAGAGGCGAGGAAACTTACGCGCAAGACCAAATGTTTTGATGGTCCATTGGAACAGAGGAACTCGTTTAGCGGCAAAGCGCTGGAAATATTCGCGAATATACCAGACAGCTTTTTCTTGCGAGATGCCCTCTGCTCGTAGAGCTTCATATACGGCAATACCAGGATAAATACGCTTATAAGAGTGAGCACGGAGCTCTTTGGAATCTGATGAGTTTTCTGCACAAAGGGCTTTATATCGCTTCTGAGCTATCTGCGCAATTTGATTTGCTTTGACTTTACCGATATCTCCAGCTGCTATCTTGCATGTTTCTCTGATGAGCTGATGTACTTTCATATGAGCCTCACTATTTTGTAGAAATGCCCTGATGAAAAGACAAGTAGTACATACTAACAATTGTACGCTTAAATTTTTGCGAAACGCTGTAAGCGCAGGTGTCCAGCAATGGTTTAGGAAAAATTTCTATAATCACGGGAGCTCCTGGGATTTTTAGAGGACAGATTGATGGGGCGGTGGAGTAGGGGTCCTATTGGGCATTAATCATGTCTAGGAGTTCTTTTGTATACTCTTCTGGGTAATTGATGGAATACTCGCCATGATATAAGTCTTTCTTTATTTCAAGAACGCTATCAGGCAGTACCTCATGTAATTGTTCTGCTGAACAGATCATCTTTTTCTGTTCTTTTTCTCCGACAACTATATGGACTTTGGCTCGGTTATCCTGAAAGTTGGGCTTCAGCTCATAGGATGTATTTGCTTCTAAGAATGCAATCATGTTCTTTTTTGAGATTTGTGACGTGTCCCGATAATAGTCTTCAAATAAATCTTTACGAATATGAAGATAGTCAAATTGCATTTGAGCAAAGCACTTCTTTTTCACTAAGCCATAACTTAGAGAAAACGTTGGTTTGATCAAGGCATTTGTCAGCTTGGATGGAATGACAGACGTGCTTTCAATGACGGCGTTTTGACAGATCGAATTTCGTTGCGTAAGCATTTCAACTAAAATCTGCGCGCCAAGGGACAGGCCTCCGATAAGGAGAACCGAGCCTCCATATTCTTTATCAATAAAAGAAATGAGTCGACTTGCGTTTTTCTCGATGCTTATAAAATCATTATCACTACCTGCATGTCCATCAAGGATTGGCAGCACAACGTGATATCGATTCTTTAACAGCTCAGCCTCGGCCTTATAATTCCACCAAGATAGGCCACCGCCATGAAGCAGCATGATTACGTCGTTATTTTGTTTTCCAAACTCTATTGTTTTCATAGCTGCTCAATTCAATTTGTTACGCTGATCTAAACCCGTGAAAGCACCATGACGCATTTCACATGTGTTGTCACTATAATGGGAACACAATTTTTATATGATATATAAATACAAAGTTATCTCATTATTTGCTTGGTATAGTTCTATAAATCTAGCATTTATACCTAATCTAAATATCCAAAAACTCATAAGGCTTTTTCGAAAGAGAAGATTCGCAGCACTCGGCAAGATGCGCATCCTTCTCCTTCAGGCTCTCTATGTCCGGATATACGTTTAACACTCTGTCCCCCAGATTCCAAAAATCATGTGACCAAGACTGCGGGTTTTTCCCATACGTGTGATTTCCTTTTCGCCCAATTCGGAAGCTCCTTGCGAACCTTGGTTGCCACCGCAAACTGGCCTTTTGCAGTTTTATAAATCGTGTCAATCCTTATTCCGCCGTCTACCGGACGTTCTACACGAGTAATCTCTATACCATAGAACATTACCTTTCTTCTTACCCCTTTTTCATAGAGGTTTAACTCAATCTTGTCGTATCCTTCGCTTTTGTTGTGTTGAACACTTAGAAAGTCCTGAAGTGCCTGTATCACAGCGGCAGAAACACTTCCGGCGTACTTAGCAGCGTCATCAAATAAGTGTAGGTCTGCTTCTGCAACATAAATATTTTTTTGTAGCCACAACCATACCCCCTTGTTTTTGCAACTTGTATCTGAAGTTTAGTATCTATATAACTATGAACATAGTTATAATCATATAGAGATACTTTGTCAAGATAGACTTTCTTTCCATCATTATGATGTTGAAAACTGTGATTCTTCACTGATACTGGGGGCCTAATATCAAAATGCAATATACAAAGTTCTTCGTTTTTGCACAAAAAAAGAGGATGATTCTGCGACCATCCCCTATTACTGCAATCTTATTTTTGCTTGGTTTGTTTTATAGTTCCATTTTACCTGTTATCGGTTTTTGTTCCTGTTTTTTCAGCAGATTCTTCTTTGAGTTTCTTGATTGCACCAAGGATAGAATCCTTTGGTTTAGTTTCTTTTTCAAGTGTCTCTTTTTCCTTCTCACTATTTTGCATTTGTTCTCTTTCTTTCAGCATCTTTGTAGATAGCACCCTGATATTGGCATGCTCCTTGCCAATAAGTTTCCTTGACAGCTTTTTCTGCAGATTTATCCTTCATTAGTAGTTTTGCAGCTACTAATGAAGGATTTTCAGGTATTGGCTTTTTGTAGCAACGATGGAAGCCTAAAAACGCACTCACCTAATTAGCTCTTGACAGCACCACAACGCACTCAACGTGCTTGGTGTGAGGGAACATGTCCACAGGTGTCACGCGCTCAATAGCAAATCCGCTGTCGAGAAGAACCTTGAGGTCTCTGGCCTGCGTTACAACGTTGCAGCTTACGTACACGATTTTCTTCTGGGCCAGCTGAGCAGTTGCCTTGAGGAAGGCAGGTGTTGATCCCGCTCGAGGTGGGTCAAGAATAATGACATCAAAGTTCTGACCGTCTTTTGCCAGAGCTTGCATGTGGCGAGTGGCGTCGTCGCAGATAAACTCAGCTTCAAGTTTATTGTTTCGAGCGTTTCTGCGAGCCATCTGAATATTGTTTTCAACCTGGTCAACGCCAGTGAGCAGAAGGTTGACGCCTTGAGCCTCAGCGGCGTGTGCCAAACAAAGTCCAATGGTTCCTGTGCCGCAGTAGGCGTCAAGAACTCGCAGGTTGCTGGTTTGCGTAGTGCTGGCCTGCTCAGCGTCAGCAAGCTCGGAGCCAGCAAGTGCTCCGTCGATAGCCAGCTGATAGAGCACCTCGGTTTGCTGAGGGTTTGTCTGATAGAAACTGGTTGGACCAATCTCAAACGTGCAGTCCAGAAGCTTGTCGCTCATAGACGTTGAACCCCAAAGCAGACGGGTTTCTCGCCCTAAGATTGCGTTGGTGCGCTTCGTTGACGTTCAAGAAGATGCTGGTCAGCTCGGGGTGTGCCTTGCGAAGTGCGGCAATAAACTCCTGCTCGTGAGGCAGATGCTGACCGTTGACCACCAACACCAGCATGACGTCATCGGTGGCATATCCACAGCGCACCACGCCGTGGCGAAGCGCTCCTTTGCCGCGATCCTCCTGGTAGGCATGGATGTTGAACTGGCCAGCAAGATACGCCACGTCATTGAGGATGGCGCGAGCTCGATCGTCCTCAACCAGGCATTCCTTTGAGGCAATAATTTTGTGCGTTCCGCTTGCGTAAAAACCGGAGCGAACCGTGCGGCCCTTACCCGGCGCAAATGGCGTTGCTGCCTTGTGACGATACGCCAGAGGCTCGTCCATTCCACGGATGGGCTCGATAGTTACGTTATTGATGCTTGCCAGCGGGGCGAGAAGTTCCTCTACCTGCGCTTGCTTGCGTCTAAGTTGGATAGGATAGGGGACCGAAAGCCATTCACAGCCTCCGCAGCTACGCGCAATAGAGCATGTTGGTGTCTTGTATCCCATAGTTCCTCTCCAAATCTTGGGTTACTACTATACCGTTTGCGGGCTTAAATGGCACGTTGAGGGGATTGTTGTGTCTAATATGTTTCATTTTTTGTATCGTTTCCCGTTTACCTAAAAAACCGTTAAGCTAACAGGCACAGTATTTTGGCGAGACAAAAGAGGTGGACTATGGCTCTCATCAGCAAAATTGGTATTATCGGCGCTAATCACGTAGGCGCACATGTCGCAAACGCCCTGCTTTACCAGGGACTTGCTACTGAGCTCTACATTAGCGACACAAATGAGGTCCTCTGCAAGGCTCAGGTAAACGACCTGCTGGACGCAATGCCATTTTATCCACACCCTGCTCGCGTTTTTGAACTTGATGACCGTTACGAGGAGCTTGCTGGCTGCGACATTATCGTTAACGCCGCAGGTCACGTAGCTGCTGCTGCGGGTAACCGCGATGGCGAGCTCTTTGTTACTACTGACGAGGCCAAGAAGTTCGCAAAGCGTATTGCAGACGCGGGCTTCGATGGCGTTTGGGTCAATATCGCAAACCCCTGTGATGTTGTTACCACTGAGCTCCAGTATCTTACCGGTGCTGATCCCTACAAGGTTATCGGCTCCGGCACCACGCTGGACTCCGCTCGACTCCGTCATGCTCTTTCCGGCGCAACCGGTTATCCAGCATCTTGCATCAACGCTTGGATGCTTGGCGAGCACGGCAACGGCATGTTTGCTTGCTGGTCGCACGTTTCCATTGGCTGCCTCACCCTCGACGAAGTTGCAGCTCAGACGGGCAAGACCTTTGACCTTCCAGAACTCGAGCAGGCTGGACGCATGGGCGGTTACGTCACTTACAGCGGCAAGCAGTGCACCGAGTACTCCATTGCAAACGGAGCTGTCGAGGTCATCAAGGCCGTTGTCCACGACACCAAGCTGATCACACCAGTCTCCACGCTGCTCAACGATGTGTATGGCGTTTCTGGCTTCTACTCTTCACTTCCTGCAGTTATTGGCGCCAATGGTGTCGAGAAGGTCTTTGTGCCCGAGCTCTCGACTCCGAGATTGAGGGCATGGCGCAAGTCTTGCGAGCACGTCAAGGGCAACATCGACCAGCTTGGTTGGCTTGAGGTTGACGCTCGTATTGACTAGCGTGCCGCGTGGCGCATGCCACATGCCGCGCGTGCTGCGAGCTCCGCGCGACTGTTGAGGCTGCGGTCACAATGGCTACGGCTGTGATCAGGTAGTATTGCACATCGAACACACCTTGGGGCTTCTCCCGAGGTGTGTTTTGTGCTTCTGAAGCTCTTTTAGTTGCCATTCAGTTATTTTCCGATTGCGAGCCTAAAAAGTGCAAAGAATCTGTGTTTTGGATACAGATTTTCTGCAGAAATTAGGCAAATCCACAGATTCTTTTGGCGTTTTTAGGCAAAAACTCACGATTCTTTGCAGAAATCAGGCGCTCTTAATCTAAAGCCTTGCGATCCAGCTGGTTCTTTTATGCGCGCCGACACGCACTGGTAAAACCACCATATCACCTGCGATTTTTAAACAACATTTAAATAAAAATTTCTATTGACTTGCAATCAATGTGATATCACAATAATACCAACAGAAGGCTCACTGTCACAAAGGAGATACTATGAGCACTGAGAAAATTATCAAATCCAAGAGTGGTTGGCTATTTTTACTGATTGCTATTGCTCTTTTTGTAATAGCAGTCCTATTTTTGGCGAATTTTGTGATTAGCGCTATAGCTGCAGACAGAAATCCTCGCCTGGAGCCATCGGTCCCAAGCATTATTGGTGCGTTGGTTTTCTTCTTTGCTGGTCTGTTTGTTTCAAGCGGCTTGTTTAGTCTTCAACCTGGTCAGGCAAGGGTTTGCGTGCTGTTTGGTAAGTACATTGGAACCGTTAAGGACGAGGGCCTTCGCTGGGCAAATCCTTATTACGCTAAGACTCTGTCTGCAGGCAACCTTTCCACTCTCGTTACCGTTGGAGACACTCCTAGTGTAAACGTACATACCTCCATCATTTCCACTCGTGCTCGCACGTTGAACGGCGATGTTCTCAAGGTCAACGATCGCATGGGCAATCCAATCGAGATTGCTGAGGTAGTTGTTTGGCGTGTCAGTGATACCGCAAAGGCTCTCTTCGATGTCGATGACTACGATAGCTACGTTGCTATGCAGGCAGAGACTGCACTTAGGCACGTCGCCAGCATTTACAGCTACGACCACATGGAGGATGAATCCGAGTCCAATACTGCAATTACCCTGCGTTCCAACATTGAGGAAGTCTCCGAGGCTCTTCAGTCTGAGTTGAGCCGCAACCTTTCCGTTGCCGGTATTACTGTCGACGACGCTCGTCTCACACACCTCTCTTATGCTCCTGAAATTGCACAGGCAATGCTCCGCCGCCAGCAGGCAGAGGCAATTATTGCTGCGCGTAAGAAGATTGTCGAGGGCGCCGTTTCCATGGTTGACATGGCTCTCACCAGCTTTCCGAGAATGGCGTTGTTGAGTTTGATGAAGACCGTAAGGCTGTTATGGCTTCTAACCTTATGGTTGTTCTCTGCGGCGAGTCTGAGGCTCAGCCTGTGCTTAACACTGGTTCTTTGCAGCAGTAAAGCATGGCGAGAAACCCATGGCACCTCGCAAACAATATCCGCTTCGTGTAGCTCCAGAAGTCTGGGAGGCAGTTGAACGTTGGGCACAAGATGATATGCGTTCAACCAACGCTCAGGTAGAATGGATTTTGCGCGATGCCCTGAAAAGGGCAAAGCGGTCTCCAAAAGCTAATAACACTTGTATGAACAAGACAGAAAAGATGGAAGAAGGAAACTACTATGGCCGATAATACTCCGCAGCCACCTGTTCCTAACGCTCCCGTTTCTCCCGCTGCACCTGCACCAGATGCGCCGGCGTCTCCAGCTGCGCCCGCACCAGCTGCGCCCGCACCAGATGCGCCTGCACCAACTGCGCCCGTAGCCGCCGCTGCATCAACAACGCCAGCTCCAGCAGTTGCCACTCCAGCAACTTCTGGTGAGGTAGTTCCTGTGTTGAGCGTTCAGCACTTCACCAAGAAATACGGCTCAAAGGTAGCTGTTTCTGATCTTTCGATTGACGTCATGCCTGGCGACATCTACGGTTTTATCGGCCACAATGGCGCAGGTAAAACTACGCTTATTAAGTCTGTCGTTGGCGCTCAGCCATTTGAGGGTGGCGTCATTTTTGTGGACTCGAAGAATGTACTGGTCGATCCTGTTGGCACAAAGCAGGTCATTGCTTACGTTCCAGATAACCCGGATATTTACGAGTTCATGAGCGGTATCAGGTATCTCAATTACGTCTGCGACATCTTTGGCGTTCCTGCGGAGAATCGCGTTGAGCGTATTACTACTATGGCTAACCGTCTGGGCATCACCGATTCCCTGTCAAATGCTATTGGTAGTTATTCTCATGGTATGAAGCAGAAGCTAGTTTTGATTTCCGCCCTACTTCACGAGCCAAAGCTCATTGTTTTGGATGAGCCATTTGTTGGCTTGGATCCAGCAGCAAGCTTCGAGTTGAAGAAGATGCTGCATGAGCTGGCTGATCGCGGATCTGCAGTGTTCTTCTCGTCACATGTTCTTGAGGTTGTCGAGAAACCTGCAATAAAATTGCAATTATTCGTCAGGGCAAGCTTCTTGCTGCAGGTAAAACGGATGAGATTCGTGGCAATGCTTCTCTTGAGGAGGTCTTCCTCGGTCTTGAAGCTGGCGCTCCTGGCGTTTCTGCTGAGATTGCTCAGGACATGGCAACCACAAGGATGGCGCAGCTGTTCAACCAGTCATTCCAGGTACGCCTGCTAGCCACTGCACCTGCAGCTCCAGTTGCACCAACAGCACCGGTTACACCTGCGGCATCCGCTGCACCAGCTGCTCTAGCCGCACCAGTGGTACCTGCAGCACCGGCTGCTCCAGAAGTGCCGGCTGCACCTGCAACTCCAGCGGGATCTGCAGGTCCTGCTGCGCCAACTGCTCCTGGAGCACCAGTGCCTCCAGGCGCTCCAGTTCCTCCTTCCTTCCCTAAGGAGAACTAGTTATGGCAAACAACGTTCCACAGGCTCCTCAGCGTCCCGATGTGCCTGAGCAGAATCTGCCACTTTCAGGAGATGTTTTTATTCCGGCTCAGGTAAGTGCTGGTCAGGTTCCTATTCTTAATCGCTCTGAGCTTAAATTACCTTCTAACCTTAAAGTTTTCTGGATGCTACTTAAAGTTCGGATCACCATGATTTGGACCACTCAGGTTATGGGTGCGCGAAAGAATTTTGAGAAGAAGGTTGGCGCGAATGCTCTGCCTATTGTTGGCGGTATTTTTTTGCAGTTGTCGGTGCACTCATCATGATGGTTTACATTTATGGTGTGTCAACAGGTGTTGCTCTTGCCGGCTTCACAAGATTGCTTCCTTTAGCAGGAATCCTCTTTGGTGCTCTGCCAGGTATTATTTTGACATTTGTAAAGGCTAATGGCGTACTTTTTGCGTACAAGGATTACGACTTTATCATGTCTCTTCCTATCAAAAAGAGCACCATTATTTATTCTCGAGTAGCTGCCTTGTATGCTGCAGAAGGTATTTGGTCTTTTGCCATTATGCTTCCAGTCTTTTTGGCCTACTTTACCTTTGAAGCAGTCACGATTCCGCGTTTGATTGGTGCTTTGTTTGCGCTCGTTCTTGGACCTAACTTGGCAGTTTCTGCTGCAATTCTTTTGGCTTTTGCTGTTGCCGCTCTTGCAGCAAAACTGCACTTCAAGTCTTTAGGAATGGTCATTGGTGGCATTTTTGGCCTTTTATTTATGGTTGCCTATCTGTTCTTTATCTTTACACTTTCTTTCAATGCAGATAAGCTTTCTGCAGGTGCAGCTGGTAATTTTCAAGCCACTGTATTTAGCGTAGCAAGTTCTGTTGGACTGGTTTATCTTCCATCACTATGGATTGCCGACTTCTTTAGGTCTGGTTCTCTTGTCAGCTTCTTGCTATTTGTCCTGGTTTCCGTTGGAGCTCCAGCAGTAATCGTGGCAATTATTTCTCGCTTTAATGATCGTATTAATGCGCTAGTAAGCGAGGACAAGGTTCAGAAAAAGTTCACTACCAAACAGATTTCCACTAAGTCTGTGACACCTTTTTGTTGCTCTGATTAGAAAGAGATCCAGACCATCATTGGATATCCAGCAGTTTTTGTGAACATGCTTTTTGGATGCTTGCTGATGGTTATTCTCGCCTTTATTTCTCTGTTCTTTAATACGTCGTCTATCGTTGCCAATTTTGTTCCTGCGTCTGAGGTTCCACGATATCTACCTCTAGCAAGAACTATCTTTGGCATGGCAACCACCTGGTTTGGTACCTCGATGTTCTGTGCTGCCAACTCTGCTGCTATTTCCATACTGCTGAAGGTCGTTCAAACTGGTTGATGGCAACCATGCCAGTATCTTTCAAGGCAGATTTTTTTGGTGCAAAGATTGCCGTTAACATGCTCTACGTGGCATTCTTTAGCATTCTGACTCAGATTTTCTTCCTAATTCCTGGCCACATTACCATTGAAACAGCATTGAGAAACGTTATTCTGCCGCTTTGCATTGTATTTCTTGTGGCTAATGTTGGTCTGGCTATTGATATTCGCCGACCAAACTTTGATTGGACTTCTGTTATTGATATCACCAAGAGAAGCCTTTCAGTTACTGTTTCTTCTCTCGTTGGCACGTTGGGCTCGATGATTGTTATTGGCGGAACATTCATGCTGATGATTTTGCCGGTTATCGATTCATTTAGCTCGTCAACGGGCATGGTTAACGAGACACTTCCAAATGTTGTTTTTGTTACGCTGTCGCTGTTGAATGCAGTTATCGGCGCTCTTATCTTTAACAACACCGTTCACCGAGGAGTTAGAATTTAACTTCTGTAATTCTTATAGGGAAATCCGCGCAATTTCACGGTATCTACCTGCAGTAATAGTGTAAATTTTTCTGTCAAGAAGAAACTTTGAGACACCCACTAAATGTCGTTTATCGAATGGTGGGTGTCTCTTTTTATGCTTTGCGGTACGGTAGGGTGGCTAGAGGTTTTCTTGTTCGGTAAGCAGCAGGAAGAGCCGAAGCATATCGCGCTAGACTCGGGCGTGAACTATCGGCTGATCTTCTCGGCTGCTTACCGCAGTCAGAGGAGGCATCATGGCCGAAAAAAATGTTTCTAAGGTAAAGAATGTGGTCCTGGTGGGCCAAGGCGGCGTGGGCAAAACCATGCTTGCCGAGGCAATGCTGCATCTGACGGGTGCAACAACTCGTTTAGGCGGCCACGCAGGCACAAAGCCCACGCTTGATTACGATTCACAAGAGTCAGAGCGCGGATTTTCTATCTCTACTACTATAGCACCAATTACCTGGGAAAATACGCGTATTAACGTGCTCGATGCACCGTGTTATCCTGACTTTGTGGGTGACGCCTATTCGGCAATGAGCGCTGTTGAGACTGCGCTGTTTTGTCGTTGATGCAGCTAGTGGACCCGGCACCATAACTACCAGGCTTTGGTTTTGCTGCTGAGGATCTTTCTCTGTCCCGTGCACTGTTCATTAATCGCCTGGACCGTCCTGATGCAGACTATGAAACCGCAATGGCTAGCGCTTCAGGATCGTTTTGGTTCTTCGCTTGGAGCGGTGACCATTCCGATGGGTTCTGGTGAGGCATTTTCTGGCATTATTGACGTTGTTCATCAGAAGGCTCGTAAGCTGGTAGATGGCAAGCCTGGAGGTCACTGACATTCCTGCTGAGTTTCCAAGCAGAGGCAGAAGCCGCTCGATCTGCTCTAACTGAGTTGGTTGTTGAAGCCGATGATGAGCTTATGATGCGCTACCTTGAGGGTGGAGAGATTACGCAGGAAGAGCTTGAGGGCCTGCTGGGTAAAGCCCTTATGGAGCGCATTTTTGTTCCTGTTTTCTCTGGTTCTTGCGTCCACGAAGAGGGCGTCATCTCTTTGCTCGACGCTATCGATGGCTGGTTCCCAACCATGTCCGATTTTGGTCGCATTCCGCTGGTTAACGGCGAACAGCTTGATATTTCACCTGATGATGAGCGTCCTGTTGCGTTTGCTTTCAAGTCGTTGCAGGATTCACAGAACGGTAAGCTTACATTTGTGAAAGTCCTGGCGGGTACCATTTCTGCAGGCGACGAGCTTATCAACGCACGTACTCGCAAGCCTGAGCGCCTTTCTCACCTGTATCGCATGTGTGGTAAAGAGACGTCTGACGTCAGCATCGCCGCAGCTGGCGATATCGTAGTAGTTCCAAAGCTCGAGGCTATGACGGGTGACACGCTTTCTGTTACTGGCAAGGTTGAGGCTGCTGCATTTAGGTTCCCTAACTCTCTGTATCGCACGGCTATTGAGCCTGATGAGCGCGGTACCGAAGGCAAACTCTTTGCATTTTTGGAGAAGGCTGCCGACGTCGATCCAACCCTTAAGGTTGAGCGCGATGAGGACACCGGTCAGACCATTGTGTCTGCAATTGGTGAGGCACAAGTAGCCGTTCTTCTCGAGCGTCTTGAGCAGCGAGCCGGCGTTTCTGCGCATAAAGTTGCGCTTCGCATCCCATATCGCGAGACGATCCGTCGAGTTGCAAGTGCTCAGGGTAGGCACAAGAAGCAGACTGGCGGTTCCGGTCAGTACGGCGACTGCTGGCTGCGTATTGAGCCAAACCCAGACGCAGGCTACGAGTTTGTCGACGAGGTTGTGGGCGGTCATATTCCACGCGGCTTCATCCCCGCTATTGATAAGGGCGTTCAGGAGACCATGCGTGAAGGCGTTTTAGCTGGTTATCCTATGATTGACATCAAGGTTGCCGTTTACGAGGGTTCTTACCATCCAGTTGACTCTAACGAGATGGCTTTCAAGACCGCTGCTCGTATTGGTTTCCAGAAGGCTGTTGAACAGGCAGAACCTGTTTTGTTGGAGCCTATGGCTCATCTGGAGATTACCGTTCCAGACAGCTATGCAGGTTCCGTCATGGGCGATGTCTCCGCTTCCCGTGGCCGCGTTGAGGGAATGTCCTCTGGCACCGGCGTTTCCGCTGGTGAGACTACCATTAAGGCGACGATTCCACACGCTGAGGTTACCGATTACGCTACAAGACTGAGGTCCTCTCGCGAGGAACGGGTGAGTATACCGTTGAGCTCTCAGGATACGAGCAGGTACCACACGATATCCAGGCTCGTCTAGCTGCAGAGTACGCTGAGCGTCGTGCCGCCGGCGAGCGCTAAGCCGCAGGTTGAGCGCGGCTGCTAGGAGCACTTTGGGCGCGGCGTGTGCCGTGAGCACAGACGCACTGCGGGTGCTGAGCCGCAGGTAGATGTAACGTTTCAATCACGAACCCTCGCATCTTTCAGGTGCGAGGGTTCTTTACGTTTCTGCAGCGTGTTAGCGTCGGGTTTTAGGCTTGGTGTACAAAAATAGTGCGGTTTTGGCATGTCTCGCAGATGAATCGCCGTGTTCCCGATCAAGAAAGCTGGACAGCTAGGCGATAGCACTGACTAATATGTATCTCTATGCATAAACTTCATCTAATATGCTGAAAAATGAATATGCTTGTATAAAAAATCTAACTATCGATAAATTCCGTGTCTACAAAACACACCTATGTCGGATATTCTGCTCAAATGTGGGCATATTACACACCTAATGACGATAATCTGCATGTTTTAGGTGTTTTCAGCGTCATGTATACGTCTTTTTGACAGATTATCCGACATAGGTGTGTTCAGCCATTATCAAAACAGTGCAAGCGACTCAAAGATTCTGCAGAAAATCAGGTTTCTAGAAATTCATAATCTTATTCTGGGTAGTACAAACATAACTTCGTACATCAAAGTTATGTTTAGATTACCACGTGTTTGACCTGCACATCTAATCTGTTGCTCGTACGGTGTGGTTAATCGAGGCTGTGCGCACCCCGTGCGCCTTGCGCCCCACGCACCCCGTGTGCCTTGCGCTCCACGCACCCCGTGCGCCCACGCATCCCGCGTATCCCGCACGTCACGCAGCAAACAAGCTGCTCATTTTTATACCGTTTAAAGAAAGGTCTCACATGTACCTAGAGCATATTAATGGACCGGAAGACATAAAGAAGTTGGACTCAAAAGCTCGAAAGACTCTTGCTCAGGAGATTCGCGACAATCTGCTGGTCATGGAGTCAAAGCACGGCGGTCATTTTGGTCCAAATTTTGGCATTGTTGAGGCAACTATTGCGCTTCATACCGTATTCAACTCGCCCGTTGACCACATTGTTTTACGATGTTTCGCACCAGACATATCCACACAAGATGCTCACTGGCCGCAAGCAAGCATATATGGATCCCGCACTCTACGACTCGGTGTCTCCTTACACCGATCCCGCCGAGACCCCGCATGACCTCTTCAAGATCGGCCACACTTCCACGTCTATCAGCTTGGCGCTTGGCCTGGCAAAAGCTCGTGACATCATGGGCGGCAAGGAGAACATCATTGCAGTTATCGGTGATGGCTCGATGTCCGGCGGCGAAGCGCTCGAGGGTTTAAACGTTGCCGGCGAGCTGAATAGCAACTTTATCATCGTTTTCAACGACAATCAGATGTCCATTGCCGAGAATCACGGCGGCATGTACGACCAGTTCGCTGAGCTGCGCCGCACCAATGGAACCGCCGAGAATAACCTCTTCAAGTCGATGGGCTTGGACTACCTGTATGTTAACGACGGCAACGATATTGAGGCTCTTATCGATGCATTTGAGCAGGTAAAAGATACGAATCATCCGGTTGTGGTCCACATCAATACGCTCAAGGGTAAAGGCTACGCTCCCGCGGAAGCAAACAAGGAGAAGTGGCACTGGCATATGCCGTTTGACATCCAGACTGGTCAGAGTCTTGCATCTAATTCTTCCGAGTCGTACGCTGGGATTTTTGCAGAGTATGCGCTTAAGCGTGCAAAGACCGACCCTAAGTTCTTGGTACTTATGTCAGCTATTCCTGGCCTGCTTGGTCTTTCGCAGAAGCGTCGAGAAGAGCTTGGAAAGCATTACCTTGATGTGGGCATTGCCGAAGAAACTGCAGTTGCAATGTCTTCCGGAGCAGCCCATGCGGGCGCGCACGTAGTTTGGGGCTCAAGTGCAACTTTCATTCAGCGCACCTACGACCAGCTAACCCAGGATTTGGCGCTCAATCAGAATCCTGCGGTTATCGTGGGCTCCGGCTCCATTAGGGATTTGATGGCCGCCACTCACCAGGGCCTCAGCAGCATTTCTATGATCGCAAACATCCCTAACATGGTGTATCTTGCACCATCCAACGCCGAGGAGTACATCGCTATGCTCGACTGGGCGCTTGAACAGGATAAACACCCCGTCTATATCGCAATTCCTTCCGGTCCTGTGGTCCACGCCGAGGGCCCCGTCCGCACAAACTTCGACGACCTCAACACCTACGAGGTCATGCGCCAGGGCTCAAAGGTTGCCGTTCTTGCCCTGGGCGATTTCTACGACCTTGGCGAGAAAACCGTCGAGGCCCTAAACTCTACTTTGGGAATTGAAGCTACGCTGGTCAAGCCATATTTTGCCTCTGGCGTCGACGAAAATTTGCTCGACAACCTGGTAAAAGATTACGACGTCATCGTAACCATTGAAGATGGCATCATCGAGGGTGGTTGGGGACAGAATATTGCCAGTTACCTGGGAACTTCTTCCGCGCGTGTGCTGAACTACGGCGTTAAGAAGGCCTTCTACGACCGCGTCAACATTGCAGATCTTATGCGAGAAAGTCACCTTGACCCTGAACTGATTGCTGCAGACGTCAAGCAGGTGTTGGGTTTGTAGGTGCTGCTGCAGCACTGCATTTCTCGTTATCACATCAGAACTGCAACAAAAAAGAGGGACCGCATTTGCGGCCCCTCTTCTGTATCAAGTAAGTGTGCTGTTGCAACGCCCCGTTGCGACTTGCCGTCTGAGCTTGCCTTGCAACGCGTTGTGGCACGTTGTGGCACGTTGTTGCGACTTACTGCCGCGTTGCGACTTGTCTCGCCGCGGCGACGTGTAGCTGGAAGCTTAGGCCTTAAGAGCGCGGCCCATAGCGTCGGCCTGAACAATAGCTGCGTAGAGCTCGTCAGGAGTGACATCGCCAGCGAGGTTGTGGATGGTCTCACCAGGAACACAAGCAGCTTCAGCGATCTTCTTGATCTGCTCGTCAGTGGTGATGCCAACCTCCTCGAGAGTAGTTGGAAGACCAACCTCAAGGCAGAAGTCCTGGACCTCGTCGAACTCCTCCTGAGGGACGCCCTCAAGAACAAGCTGGACTAGGGTGCCAAAAGCAACGCAGTTGCCGTGAGGTGCGCTGTGGCCACCGGGGAGGTAAGACCGTTGTAGAAGGAGTGAGCTGCTGCGCAGTTAACGTTGTCAGCGCCGACACCACTCATGTAGACGGTTGCCTTCGCAGATAGCCTCGAGAGCTAGGGGTTACAACGTTGTTCTCGCAAGCTTTTAATTGCTTGTGAACCGTAATCGCGAAGAGAGTAGCACTCCTAGCAACCGCCATACCAACGCGGGTAATGCCGGTTCCCTCAAGGGAAGGAGACTCGGTGCGGATGGACGCGCGGCCCTCAAAGTAGGTGCCTAGTGCATCGCCCATGCCTGCTACCAGGAAGGAAACAGGTGCGTTAGCGATGATCTGAGTGTCAACCATAACTGCATCTGGGTTCTGTGGGTAGAAGAGGTACTTGTCAAAGGAACCGTCATCGTTGTAAATAACGGAAAGGCCGGTGCATGGAGCGTCAGTAGCTGCAACGGTAGGGAGAATAACAATGCGCTTGCCAGCGTAGTATGCGGTTGCCTTTGCAGTGTCAACAGCGCTGCTGCCGCCGATTGCGACGACTACGTCGATGTTGTCCTCCTCGACAATAGCCTTCATGCGGTTAATCTCGCCGTTAGAAGAAATGCCGCCGAAGATTTCGTAGCGACGGTAATAGTCGTCTTGCCTTCAAAGCTCTGTTCAATCATGTCGTGAGCTGCTTTGTAGCCGCTGTTAGAGCAGACAAACAGGAAGCGCTTTCCCATGTAGTCCATTTCTTTTTCGAACTCGAGACAAGCATTTTTGCCCTGAACATACTTCAGTGGCTCACGCATAGCGCGTAACATTTTCATAGGTTCCCCCTCCGGATACGTTTACGTTTTTAATTGGTATGTTAGCGCTTTGAATGTAAAAGAGGAGCGATTAAATTTTTGAGTCTAAATATTCTGAATTGTATAAACTGTTGTTTTATGGGGATGTTCTGTAATTGTTGATTTACAAAATGGCACATCTTCCCTGTATGGCCAGCGCTGTGAACGGCATAAGAGGAATAAATGTCAAGATTAAATGAAAGGCAAATACAGGAAAGAAACATTTCCTTATATACGTGGTCAAATTATCTCAACTCAGGTGTTTTGATTTGGACCGTCATAACGCTGTATTATCTTTGGAGAGGTTTAAATTATTTTGATATTGCATTAGTGCAAAGTTTTGGTGCAATTGCGACTGCGGTGCTGGAAATTCCAACTGGATGGGTATCTGATCATTATGGGCATCATCGAGTTCTAAAATTAGCGGCATTTTCACGATTTTTAGCTCTTGTTATTTTGACTTTAGCAAATAGTTTATTTTTGATGATAGTTTCGGAATTTTTGTTCGCTTTAGCTAATGCTTCTCAGTCTGGGGCGGGTAGCGCATTTCTCTTTGAGTCAGTCAGTTTTGTGACCACAGAGGACGATAAAAGTAAACCTTATGCTTTAGTTCTTTCAAGAATAACTGGAGTACAGTCTGTAATTAGAATTGCGGTTCGATTAGTTGCACCTCTATTGTTTGATATTAACCCGTTGATTCCATTTTTAATTTCTATTTTTATCTATCTTTTTAGCTGTTTTCTTGCAGCAGAATATAAAAATTTTTAAACATGTAGCTGTGAGTTGTAATGTACATCCACTTTTAATTGAGTGTTCAATTAAAAATATTTTTAGAAAAGTTTTTATTAATATAAAGAAATTTATTACAGTATTTAAAAACTTAATAAAGAATCGATTCTTTTAGTGCTATGTGCTGTCTCATCAATTTTCATTAGTAATGGTAAGCAATTACAGTCAATTTGTTGCGCCAAATTTAGAGTCCATGGGATTTGATATAAAATTTTTATGGAATTGTTACGGCAGCCGTGAGTTTAGGTGAATTGTTTGGATCACGGCTGATTGCCTTTTTATAAAAAGGTATTCTGAATCTCATGAATCATATTTTAGTAATAATCTTTGCGGTTCGTTAAGTATAGAAGTGCGGCTGATTTTTACAATAGCTTTGTTTATAGCTATATTACTGCTGTTTTATGAAACTTTCCGAGTATTGTTCTATGCATTTTTGTGTATATAGCGATTAATTTGTTATCGACGATGTTGAGTATTTTGTTAAGCAAGCAAATGAATCAAGTTGCAAACAGCACAAATCGTGCAACTTTGCTTTCAGTTTCAAATCAAATAGACGAGATTACTTCAGTTGTTTTTGATCCTATAATTGGTTTTTGGACTCGATGCTGCAGGATTTGGAGTGGTATATATCTGCTTAGGTTGTCTAGCAATAGTAATTCTTAGCCTAATTCTGGCATATTGTGTACTACAAGCAAATTCAAAAAAATCCTTTTCGTAGTGTTTGCTAAATGTACTGATAGAGCGCTAAAGGGTTGAATTTAGGTTGTCGGTTTTTAGGAATCTTTCTTAAAACGAATCACCTAACTGAGCTAAATGTTATCCTTGTGGTGTTAAATTTCCGCACTGTGGTTTTGTGCCGTTGTCTTTGGAGGACGCATGCTTAGTTCTGTCGAAATCAAACCCGATGTCTACTTTGTAGGCGCCCTGACTGGAACGCTCGCGAGTTCCACGGTTATACTACTGAGCGGGGCATTACCTACAACGCATATCTTATCTTGGACGAGAAAATCACGCTTATTGATACTGTCAAGCGTCCATTTTCCGAGGAGCTGGTCGAGCGCATCAAGAGTATTATCGACCCAGCAAAGATTGACGTTCTAATCTGCAATCACATTGAGATGGACCACTCCGGCAGCGTTCCTCGCATTCTGGAGCTCGCGCCAAACGCCGAGGTCTATGCAAGTGCACCTCAGGGAGTCAAGGAGCTCAAAGCTTTCTATGGCGAGAATATCAACGTCAACGGTGTAAAAACGGGCGATACGCTCAACATTGGTAAGCGCACCTTAACCTTTGTGCAGACCCCAATGGTTCACTGGCCAGACAACATGGTCACTTATTCTGATTACGATAAGATTCTTTTTTCCAATGATGCATTTGGTCAGCATTATGCTTCAAGCACTCGTTTTGAAGACGAGTCAGACTATTGCGAGGTTATGAAGCAGGCTCGCAAGTATTATGCAAACATCGTTCTTCCTTACGGTCGTCAGGCTGACTCTGCTGTTACCGCAGTTAAGGGTATTGGTCTGGAGAATATTGATATTATCGCCCCAGCTCACGGTGTTGCATGGCGTTCTACATTTCCGACATCATCTCCAAGTACGAGGAGTGGACATCGGCTAAGCTTGAGGAGAAGGCTCTGGTCGTGTATGACTCTATGTGGGGTTCAACCGACAAGATGGCCCACGCTCTTCTCGACGGTTTCTTGGCTGAAGGTATTCCTGTTCAGCTCATCGACCTCAAAGAGACTCACATCTCCGATGTTATGTATCACTTCCTAGATTCTAAGTATGTCTGTGTCGGTTCACCAACCCTGAACTCTAAATTCCTGCCTACCGTTTCTTCATTCTTAACTTATATGACCGGTCTTTCCCCAAAGAACGACCATCGTATTGGCTTTGCATTTGGCTCTTACGGTTGGGCTCCACTTGGACCAAAGATGGTTCAGGCTGAGCTTGAGGCGGCAGAGTTTTACCATGCCACTGCCCGTTCATGCTCATCGGCTGATTCCTTCCGACGAAGATTTAGATGCTGTTCGCGCTCAGGTCAAGGAACTGGTTAAGGCTGGTAAACAGCTATAAGTTGCGACGCGTGCGACGCGTGCGACACGCGCGGCGCACGATGCGCGACGTGTGACTTTTGGGGTGGCTTTACAGTCCTAAGTTGCGTGGCAAGCGTAACGTTGCTGCGAACAGAAGGCGCCTCTGTACGAATCGCATGAATGGTTAAACCCTCGTATCTGCTTTGGATACGAGGGTTTTGCGTTTTGCGCACTGGCGGTCGTCATTGCAGCAAAAGTGCCTCTCAAAAATAAAAGTATGCCTTCAAAACTGGACATTATGTCCACTTCTAGCACCGCAAAGTACAATAGTCTGCGTTTTTAACAGTTTTTGAAGTCGTCGACCACAGCAATGTCGGATAATCTGTCAAAAATGAGCTCAAAATGGCCGTTTTGCACGTTAATGAGGAAATTTTCAACAGATTATCTGACATAGATGTGCTTTTTAGGTCCAAAAATGCAGATTATCCGACATTGCTGTGTTTTCGAGGTCCTAAAACTGACCCCTAAGCCTATGGCGAGAAGATCCGATTTTCTCGCGATTCATCTACCTGCGGTTTTCTTTATTTAAGCTATTTATAAATTGAGATATTTATATAAAAGATTTCGCAGCGATGTAAAACCGACAAAAATAGCGGACATTTGTCCTATTATCGGCGCTTTTTCACTGGCATACGTCAGCGGTGTCGTTACTGGAGCAACTTGCACCTGCGTTTCGTGTCAAGACTGTGTCAAATTCTTGCAGACTACAAGGTAGAGCGCGTTAGAGTACAATAGATGACGCAAAAAGTAACTTCGAAGAGGTAGGTGCCCATACATCTGATGGACATTGCGTTATATTGCAATAACTCTGCTGCTTTACCCTGGTAAACGGCTTCTTTTCTGCAGCTGAGATGGCCATTATTGGCGCTCGTCGCGGCGCACTTGAGGCAGACGTGGACGAGGGCGACCTAAAGTGCCCAGTTGGTCATTGATATTGCAGCCGATCGCGGATATTTTCTGCAACACTCAGGTTGCAATCACTTTGGTAGGCTTTGTTTCTCGGCATTCGCGGCAACAAGCCTTTCCGAGCCATTTGGCGCTTGGCTGGTCAGTATTGGCGTTCATGCTGACCTAGCACTTCCTTTGGCTGTCATCGTTATTACATTGATTGTCCTGTTCTTCTCTGTAGTTATCGGCGAGCTGGTCCCAAAGAGTATTGGCCTGGCAAACGCCGAGGCAGTGGCCAAGGCCGTGGTTGGTCCTATGAGGGCGTTCATGAAGATTGCGCGCCCACTGGTGTTCATCACGTCTGCCGCAGCAGATGCGGTCACTAAGCTTATGGGCGTTGATACAACTAACGATTACCAAGAGGTCACCGAGGAGGAGCTTCGCTACATCGTTAAGGATTCCGGGGATCTCTCCGAAGAAGAAAAATCCATGATCCACGAGGTCATCGAGATGGGTGACACTGTTGTCCGCGAGGTTATGGTTCCGCGTGTCGACATGACCGCTATGGAGGATACCGCAACTATCAGCGAAGTCTTGCGCGTTATGCGCCAGACGGGTTTCTCGCGCATTCCTATCTACCACGAGAATATCGATCGAATTGTGGGTATTGCTCACATCAAAGATTTGCTGGAGCCGGTGCTTGACCAGCATGCAAGTGAAGAGAAGATAGCACGCTTCGTGCGCTCTGCTGATTACGTGCCTGATACCAAAGACATCATCCCGCTGCTCACCGAGATGCAGACAAGTCGCGACCAGATGGTTATTGCAGTTGATGAGCACGGCGGAACTGCCGGCGTCATTACCATTGAGGATATTGTCGAGGAGATTGTCGGCGAGATTGAGGATGAGTTCGATCCAGACAATAAGTACTTGACGCAGCTCTCTGATAGAGAGTGGCTGGTAGATGGTCGCCTCGCTCAATGATGCAGATGAACTTGGATGGCCGGTAGGGGAGTCCGAGGAGTACGAGACTATTGCGGGCTTTGTGCTGGATTTGGCTGGTCATCTGCCTCGTCCAGGCGAGGTGTTTGAGAAGGATGGCTATGTGTTCCGCGTCCAGTCAATGCGTCGCCGTCGTCTGTCTTTGCTTCGTGTAATTGCACCAGAACCACAGGTAGACGGTAGAATCTGAGCCAGCCAGCGAAAAACTCTGACATATCAGAAAAATGAGTAGCTAAAAAGAATGATTACAATAGAGTGAACCAATAGAAAGAGGTTGAAATGGCGCAGTTGATTTCTATCAAAAAGTTGTGGTAGGACCCAAAAATTTGACCGCTACCGTTGAGTTTTCGGCCAAAGCGCCACGTTTGACCTCAGAAGACGCTGAGGCAACCGAGCGCGTGCTTGAGCTTTTACCTGGTCTTTCCGAGCATCTGTGCTTAGGCGATGCTGACGCTCGCTTTGGACTTGTTGCCATGACACCGAGGTTGCGCACTTGCTTTGAGCACGTAACTGTTGAGCTTTAGCCCTGACCAATCTTGCAGGAGACGTTCTTCCGGCAAGACTTCCTGGTAGATTCACGTCGCGGTCTCTACGAGATTATCCTCGCATGCCCAGATGACGTTTTGGTTGCAGCCTCATTGTCTCAGTGCTGTATGGCTTCTCAATTGGGCGTATGGTAACCAGGATGAGGCCGATCCAGACATCAATGCAATTGTTTCCGGTCTTGTTGCGCTCATTCAGAGCCTTGATGGCGAGAAGAACGATGAGCTTGCAGATTCCGTAGAACCTGAGGTGACGCTGCATCTGGAGGCAGAGAGCATAGAAGCAGAAGATTACGCTGCCGACAACTCTTCTGAGGACGTCGATGATGCAGCAGCCGCCGATGCTGCTGAGGCTGAAGCCGCAGACGCTGAGGAGAATAACGCTGAGGTTGCAGGTGCTGATGCAGCTGATAGTAAGCCTCGCTGACACCGATGTCGACGCTGCCGAGTCCACCACCGCTGAGGCTGAGCCTGCTGATGAACTGGCTGACGCTACGGCCGCTGAAAATGCTACCGATGACTCTGAGGTCACCGATGTCCCAGACGACTGGAACATGATTAACGTTCCTCGTTCAAAGCCCGTTCGATAAACGCTCTTATTGCGGTATGATTACGTACAGCGTTTTGCTGTTTAACAGGAGGTACTTATGAGCAAAAAGTCTGCTGGTTTCTTTTTAGGTGCTGTTTTTGGTGCTGCTGCTGGTGCTGTAGCTGGTATTTTTCTGGCTCCACGTTCTGGCGAGGAAACTCGTGCTTTGGCTGCAGATGCTGTGAATGACGCATGGGATTCCGCACTTGATTCTTATGAGCGTACATCTAAGGTTGTGAGCACTAAGATTGACGAGGTCAAGCCTACTGTTAACGCAAAGACTGACGAACTCCGTGCAAAAGTTGATCTTGCTCGTGAGCGCATGGATCAGCTTCGTGAGTCACTTTCTGATGCTGTGACCTCTGCTTCTAACACTGTCGCAGATGCCGCTGATGTTGTTGCAGATTCTTTTGCTGTTCCGGAGCCAACTGCTACAACTGCTGAGGCTCAGGCAGTTCGCATTGAGAACGTTGAGTCCCATAATCAGGAGAATGCTGACGAGGGTTACCAGGAGGCTTAAGCCCGCTTAATCATATCGTGACGGGACGCCTTGTGACGTCCCGTTTTTTATAGAGAGGTTTCATGTGAAAACAACCGAGCTCTTAGGCGCAAAGGTCTTTATCCCTAAAAAGCCTGCTACAAAAGGTAAGCACGCGGGAGAAGAGCGTTTTTCTAAGTTAGGAAAAATTCATAACGTTGTGTTTGCACCATTCAAACAAGGCAAGCCCTCGCAGGTAGTGGGCGTAATGGTCCAGAAGCCCGATATTGCTGGCATGATTAAGCAAGATGACGCTTTTGTTACGCTGGAGTCGCTTGAAATTATTGAGCAGGGACTTTGCGTAAAAGAACCCGAGAATAACGTTGATAAGGCCGCAATTAAGCGACTGAACTTAGATTTTGATAACTGCATTTTGTGGCACGGCATGGAAGCTCGCACCAAGAGCGGAAAGAGCTTGGGCTACGTGAGCGGTGCAGAGTTTGACCAAACTACAGGCATGGTCTCGGCATTTCTTGTGGGAGACGGTGCTGGATCAGAAGCGCTGGTAGGATCGTTTGCCATCAAGCCCGAGTGGCTGCTTGGCTACTCTAACGGTGTAATGGTTCTCTCCGATGAGGCGACAGACGCACAGCTCACCGGAGGCCTTGCTGCTAAGGCAGGCGAAAGTTATGCCGCAGTTGCCGCTAAGGCTTCCGAGGCTACAGCTAAGGCAGGCAAGGTTGTTGCTGAGGCTACCGAGAAGGGCGCGTTTGCCCTGGGTAAGACTTTGGCCAAGGCAAAACGTGCTATCGAAGATGCAACTGAGCCTGATGCTGAAGATGATTCTGAGCGTCCAGCACCTGTTGCTGCAGAGGGTGTTCAACTTGAGAAGCTATTCCAGAAGAACAAGTTTCAGCAGATAAAGCTGCTGCAAAAAGTCTGTTGCTAAACCTGCTGCTACCAAGTCAACCACAAAGACCACTCAGCAAACAAGGCTGCAAAAAGTTTTTGGTATGCAGCTAGGCCGTATGGGTAAGATGTTCTCTGACTTTAAGGACGAGTTTGACAAGGCAAGTAAACAATAAACTACAGGTAAACGTACATTACGAAGGGCGAGAAGATCAATCTTCTCGCCCTATTTTTGTGACACAGTTGTGCGGAGGTTGTAGCGTGGCGCACTTGCTATAAGCCCATGGCCTCGCAGAATGAACATCACGATGGTCAGAATGATGACGGTGACGATGGTGAACCAGGTCAACGCGTTCCATATGCGACCGTTGGCGTACTTACCCATGATGTGTTTGTCGGCTGCACTAATAACCATAAAGATGAGCAGAATCGGTAGCAGGATACCATTGATGACCTGGGCAGCCATCATGATACCAAAGAGGCTCATACCCGGAATCAGGACAACAAGCGCAGAAATAACTAGCACAGTTGTAATAATGCTGTGGTAGACAGGAGCTTCCTGCCAGCTGCGGTCAGCTCCGCGCTCCCAACCAAAAGCCTCGCAGATAGCGCTTGCGGTAATGCCTGGTAGAACGCATGCTGCTAAGAAGGATGCGCCAACCATGCCCAACGCAAAAAGCGTACTTGCATACCGACCTGCAAGTGGTTCAAGGGCGCGAGCAGCATCGGCAGCGGAGTCAACAGAGATTCCACGAGGGAAAAAGCACAGCACCAGTGGTCAACATAATGAACCAGGTAATGACCTCGGCTAAAATAGCGCCCGCAACATTATCTGCACGTTGAGCAGGAATATCGCTGGTATCAAGATTTTTCTCGACAACATTTGATGCAACTAGGAAGATCATGTACGGACTGATGGTGGTACCAATGTTTGCAACTAGCAGCGAGATATATGAGGATCGCTGGAAGGTTGAGGAATTATGGTTACTCGGAACGCTTCTGCCCAATCAGGTTGTGCAAGTATACCTGCAATGATGTAGGTGACAAAAATACAACTGATGGCTAATAGTATTTTTTCAATACGGCGATAAGATCCACCAACAGTAAGAAGCCAAACCATCAAAGCACTGATAGGCACCGATACATACGTCGGAATGCCAAAGAGCTCCATACTGGACGCAATACCTGCAAATTCGGAGAAGGTAACCGCAATGTTGGAGAGCAGTAGTGCTCCCATTGCCAGCGTGGACAAGCGGATACCAAAGCGCTCACGCACCAGTGATGCAATGCCCTTACCAGTAACGCAACCCATTCGAGCTGCGGTTTCTTGAACAACAATGAGCAGAAAGCACATGAGTGGTACGGTCCACAGTTGGGAATAACCAAAAGTGGCACCTGCGCTTGAATAGGTTGCAATACCGCCGGCGTCATTTTCCAGCAAAGGCAGCAAGAAGGCCTGGACCCATTGCAAGTAAAATATTTTTAAGCTGCTCTTGTTAACGCTTGGTTTTTAGAAGCAACCACCTCAGATTGATTTGAATCTACTATATTTTGGCTTGCATTTTGCTGTGAGGTGACAACGTCTTGTTGTGGGTCTCTTGAATTTTTGAGGAGATGATCCTGTTTAACCATGAACATCACGCCTATAAAAGTGTAGAGGCACACAAGATAATCAGGAAGCTGATAGTTGAAATTCCCATAGAAATAAGAGTAAGAGTGAGTCCAGAAGTTTCAAGATTCTTTTGGTCACGATAACGAAGAACAGCAAGAAAAATTGGCGTAATCAAAAAAGAAATGAGCGTTGAACCAGCAGCTGCAGCAAATATTTGCATAATAATATGATTCAATACAACGCCGTAATAAATTCCAAACGTTGAGTCATAAGAAGTCATAAGAACTTGCAGCAGCGCATGGGCAACAGCACCTAGTAAACAGATTAAGCCGCTTACCAAAAGACCTAAAAGCAGGGAGCGGAATGCATAACCTAAAATAGAAGGAGAATCTTCGCTTCCTGGGTCATCCGATAGGAAGAAGTTTGTGACGTAGTTGACGGTATTCTCGCTTATGTTAAGGGAAATTGGCATGGTTATAGTGCAAGTGCTGCGCAGATACCATAAAGAGGATCGCCAAACCAGGCAGTTACGCTAAATGCCATCAATATGATAGCGGCAACCCAAAAACAAGCCAGAGGTTGCGATGCAAGAACCAAATGAGATCGCGGCCGCGCTCACCATTGTCAGAATCTCTGCTGCCACCACCAGCAATTTGCAAGTCTTCAGCGTGCTCTTCTTCAAGAACATCAAGAGCGTCGTCAACGGTAACAATTCCTAATAGACGACCTTCGTCTGAAAACAACGGGCATTGCAAGGAGATTATATTTTGCAATATTACGTGCAACCTCTTCTTGGTCATCTTCTGGCGAAGCAGTAACAAGGTTTTTATTTGCAATATCTTCAAGGCGCGTCTCAGGATCAGAAACAATTAAACGATTGAGGGTGACTGTTCCTGATAGACGATTGTCTTCATCAGTAAGATAGAGGTAGCGGACTGTTTCAAAGTCTTCATCAAGATTACGAAGCTGTTCAAAGGCGTAGGCAACGTTTTTGATTCTCTGGAACAGAAAGCGCCTCGGAGGTCATAATACGACCGGCAGTATCTTCACGATATCCAAGAAGCTGTCTAATAGCACGTTGTTCTTTAACGCCCATCAAACGCAAGAGTTTCTCGGCACGATCATAGCTCAGCTCGGAGACAAGTTCGGCTGCGTCGTCTGGATCCATCTCGGACAGGATGCGGGATGCTTCTTTTTCGTTCAAGCCGCCGATGAGCTCAACTGCCATAGCATCGTCGTTGAACTCCGCCATTGCTCCGGCTCGTTGCTCGTCATCAAGCTGGGCAAACACCTGGCTACGTAGGCGAGAGTCCAGGCGTTCGATAATATCAGCGACGTCAGCAGGGTGCAGCTCATCTAGGGTCTTGTGGGAAACGGAGAGCTTAACGTTGGAGAGATCGCGCTCAACCAGATCCATATAGCTCCACGCAATAATGCGCTCCTGCATAGGATGACCCATGGCGCGCGCAATACGTGACCAGGCGCTCAAGCTGGGGAGAAAGGCTGCGCAGCAGACCGCGTGCGCCAACCTCTGCACCCAGAAGACGCAGTTGCGTTGAGCTGGTATCGGAAAGCTTGAGGTCGTTTACGCGAACGACGCGAATACCGCGTGTATCAACAATCTGCTTGTTGAGAATATCTCTGGCGAGAAGAACCTCGTTAGGCTGCAGATACGAGAAACGAATCTCAGTTGAAGGTACTTTGAGCCTAATGACATCCTCATCGTACGTATCAACATACTTGCGCCAAGAAATCATCATTGGCGTACGGCCGGGACCCATAAAAGCAAGGGAAGTAATGCGAGGAAAAACTTCTCCGGTAGCGATTCCTAGGTCAGAGACAGAACCGATCTTCTCGCCTTCTGAATCTAGAACTGGATTACCCATTAACTGGGAAAGATAAATCATGTGTGCTCTTACATGCGTCCGAAGACTCAAACGTGGCTCTGTGCGAGAAACCCGCGTAGTTTGCCACGGGACTGCATTGCGATTTCACCCCTCACGGTGCAAATCGGCACACCGCAAGAGGTCAGCGACTGTGAGGTCGAGGTTTCATGCTGACCTTTCTCTTCATCCAATAGGACGTGAATTGTGCTTGCGAAGACAATTCACAGATGTAGTTATTTTAACGATTTTCTTGCGAGACTGTAAAGACTCTTCATATAATCTAGCTGCTCTGATTTAGGCTGCAGCTGGCTTACGGGCGACGTGCGAGTGGCGCGCAGCAACGTACGACCAGCGCGCAAGTGGCGCACAGCCAGCTTAGTCCACGAGGTAACGATACATAAAAGCTCGGTATCTGCAGGAACGCAGATACCGAGCTGTGCTGGTACAAAGTGTAAACGAAACAGCTCTTAGAACTGTACGTTTGGTGCCTGACGAGCGGACTCGTCGGTAACCTGGAAGCTTGTACGTGGGGAACGTCCACCAGCAAGAAGGTTGTTTGGGAAGACAGCGATGATGTTGTTGTAGTTCATGACAACATCGTTGTAGCTCAAGCGAGCGTAGCTGAGGCGGTTCTCGGTGTCAGCAAGTTCTGACTGAAGCTCCAGGAAGTTCTCGTTAGCCTTGAGCTCTGGGTAGTTTTCAACAACAGCAAACAGGTTGGTCAGAGCGTTGGAAAGAGTGCCGGAAGCCTGCATCTTCTCTTCAGGAGTGCGAGCATTTGCGACTGCGGCACGAGCAGAAGTAACTGCCTCAAAAGTCTTAGACTCGTGAGCTGCGTAACCCTTAACTGTGTTGACTAGGTTAGGAATCAGATCGTTACGGCGCTGAAGCTGCGTATCGATAGCTGCCCAAGCGTTGTCACACTTGTTACTAGCGCGGATGATGTTGTTGTGAATGCTAATGGCCCAGAAAACCAAAAGGACAATAACTACAACTGCGGCAATAATTATCATGCTAAATCCTTTCAATCACTGACAATCCTGTGTCAGTCATCCATTTGGACAGGTTAATTATACCCAAAAGTAAAAATCTAAGGCGTTATTGATTAAAGCATTTAACTTGCTAACGAGTCTTTCGGTGAATGGAATGTTTGCCTGCACACTGGTGAGAAGAACGTTGAGCTAGAAATGACGTGAAATGGAATGGAATTTCTAAAAAACGCCGTAGTAAAACTGGGAGAAAATCAGAAGTAAAACGCGAAGTTGAGAGCCGCCAAAAATGGCGGAGAGGGAGGGATTCGAACCCTCGGAACGGGGACACCGCTCAACGGTTTTCAAGACCGCCGCATTCAACCACTCTGCCACCTCTCCAAAAGCGGTAATATCCTACCGCATAATTCAGTTTTTTTGCGAGTAGGGGATTTAGTAAGTTAGGTTTTGCTTCATAATTGAGAGCAGAAAAATAAGCGTCAGATTCTCGAAGACTTTGTGTCAGAATCGCAAAAGATTTTCACAGATTTCTGACCGATTTGCAACAACAATCGGACAAATAGGAGCAGCTATGAGTGATGAAGAGCAAGAGCCTTTAACCCTCACAAGCTGCTCTCGATCAGAAGTATATGAAACTTGCTCTGAACAGGCAGAACTTGCAGCTCAGATAGGAGAAGTACCCATCGGAGCAGTTGTGGTTTGTGGTGGGGAAGTTGTTGCCGTTGCACATAATCGTCGCGAGATTGATAACGATCCTTCTGCGCACGCTGAGTTTCTCGCCATGCAAAAGGCATCAAAGAAGCTCGGCCGTTGGAGACTTTCGGGCTGTACGGTTTACGTAACGCTGGAACCTTGCTTGATGTGCGCGGGTTTGATGGTCAACGCTCGTATTGACCGCTGCGTGTTTGTCGCGTTTGATCCCAAAGGCGGCGCAACAGGCACGTTATTTGACGTGAGCAGTGATTCAAGACTCAATCACGAGTTTGCGGTCTCAGGTGGAGTGCTAGCAGAAGAAGCATCTGCGCAGCTTAAAGCCTTTTTTAAAGAGCGCCGACAGGTAAATAAGCTGTAGTTTTAAACCACCTGGAAAATGAAGAAATCAAGATAGTGACTCTCAGGAACACCCCAAAGAATTGGGTGGTCAGGAGCTTGCTGTCGCTCTTCAATTTGTTTGAGCTGCACGTTGGTATGGTGCGCTGCCTCGGCAATTGCCTGGGCGAGAAGATCTCTGGTCATAAAGTGTGAGCATGAACAAGTTGCTAGGTAGCCGCCTCGAGGTAGCAGCTTCATAGCTGCTTCGTTGATTTCCTTATAGCCACGCATGGCGCTGCGGACTTTTGTCGCGCGTTTTGGTGAATGCAGGTGATCCAGAATGATGAGGTCAAATGGACCTCCTTCAGTTTTGAGTTGGGCACGGTCACGAGTCAGCTCTGGCAGGTATTCAAGAACATTTGCGCAGGTAAAGTCCATGCGGTCTGCCAAGCCGTTAAGCTCTGCATTTTGGCGAGCAAGGTCAATGGCAGTTTGGCTGACATCTACGCAGCGGACAAAATCTGCTCCTCCGCTGCAGCGTTAAGGCCAAACGGACCAACGTGACAGAAGCAATCCAGTACACGACGGCCTTGCGCAAGCTGGCGAACTGCTCGACGGTTGTATTTTTGATCCAAGAAAAAGCCGGTTTTCTGGCTGTTCTCTAGGTCAAGATTGAATTTGAGTCCGTTTTCAGTTGCAAGAACGTGAGTTGAAGGCAGGGAAGGAAGCTCTCTGCAATCAGATCATTCTCGTCAGGAGAAGCGCCTGTCCACCAGCACTTATATTGTGGAAGTCCTTTAAGGCGCGAAGGGGAGTCATTTCTCTCGTAAATGCCATCAATTACCTGGCCGTCTGCAGATAAAACCTCAAGCAGCAGAGGATAGATAACGTTGCGTAGACGCTCCATGCCAACGGTTCCTACCTGCGAAACAAGTACATTTTCGTAACGGTCAACGATTAAGCCAGGAAAACCATCGGCCTCCGAGAAGATAACGCGGCAGCAATTGGTATCGGGCTCAGTACCTGGTAGAGCGCGGTTTCCCATAGTGGTTTTGCGGTGCTCCCACGCCCAGCTAATCTTTTTCGGCTCCAAACGCTTCGTTGAGCCTATCGTTGGCGTTTCTGTCACAATTCTGACGCGAATCTTACTCATTTCTGACAGAAGACCGGTTCCTGGTAGTGCTGTTCTCTTCAAAAGACATCAATGATGCAACAATTTTGCGCATGCTCGCCACTTTCTGGAGATGGCTCTACACGGATAATCTCACCCTCAAAAACCCAAGGATGTCCGCCTGCCAGCGCGCGAGCTGCTTTCTTGGTGACAACACCGCGGATAAGGGCGAAGTTGCTTCATGATGTTCCTTCTCGCGAGAAGTGTTTACAAAAGGCTGGGTATTTTTGTGCACCCTAGAGGTGGTAGAAAAGTTACAGAATTAAATTGCAGAGGACCGTAATGGGGAGTATCACCTGCGTTTTGATTATAGATTATGCGTGCCGATCGCATTCGCCACCAAAGCCAAAAGCCTCTGCCTCTGGATCCTGAACCGAGAACATTGAACGTGCGTCTTGGTGGTAGAGCGGGAATCTTGGAGCGTAATGCGACCTGTGTCATAAGAAAAGCCAGGTAGATCCCATGCAGGAATCAGCGCTTTTGTGAAGTACTCAATCTCCCTAAGCGGTGTAACCTCGTCTGGTCCCATGAACGTATAGGCTTGACCTGTGGCTCCGGCACGGCCCGTTCGGCCAATGCGGTGAACGTAATCCTCGGGGTCAAGTGGCACGTCAAAGTTGATAACGGCGTCAATGCCCTGGACATCAATGCCGCGGCTCACGACGTCGGTTGCAACAAGAATTTGAATAGTACCGCTGCGAAACGCTCTAACGCTTTTGCACGAGCCTTTTGCGGACGGTCCGCATGCATAACATCAACTTTCAGACCTGCAGCTTTGAGGTTTTTATAAATGCTGTCAACGCGCGATTTTGTTCTGCAAAAGACCAAAACACGCTCTGGCGCAGGATCAAACGAATCGATAAGTGCCTTTAAGAGCTGCGGTTTTTGTCCCTGGGTAACTGAGCACAAATGTTGCTCGATTGTTGCCGTAGTTTGTCCAGTTCTGCAACTCGATACGCTCTGGGTCTTTGAGCAGCGCATCTATGGTTGACGTAATTGACGCGGGGAGTGTTGCCGAGAAGAGCAACGTTTGGTGCGCCTTGGGAAGCTGTTCCATAATGCGGTGGACGCTTGGCCAAAAGCCCATATCAAGCATACGGTCTGCTTCATCGAGCACCAGTACCTGGATGTTTCTCTAGGCTTGTATGCTTCTTGTCGAGAAAGATCAATCAGGCGTCCAGGTGTTGCCACCAGCACGTCGCAACCTTTTTGCAGCGCGGCTATCTGGTGTTTGTAGCGAGCGCCACCTGCAGACAATGACGGCTTGCTGACCAGTGGATGCGCAAACGCTTTTGGCAACGTCGTCAATTTGGGCCGCAAGCTCTCTCGTCGGTGTGATGATGAGCGCACGAGGATACGCGTTGCGTTTGGTGTTGCCGCATTTGCCGGTGCCGCGTTTGGCGTTGCGCTCGGCGGCTGCGTTACGTTCGTTGTCAGGGTTCTCGGCTTTGTCGTGTTCTCGACAGCAATACGCTGCAGCGTAGGCAACATAAACGCTGCAGTTTTACCTGTTCCTGTTTGAGCAGATGCACAACATCTTTGCCCGCTAGGGACAGCAGGAATTGCTGCAGTCTGAACGGGATGGGCATCGTAAACCCAAGCGTTGCAACGCCTGCTAAAATTTGCTCGTTTAGCCCGAGCTCGGCAAAAGTTATTTCCATGCAAACAAGTATACTTATGTGCAACGATTAGCTAAAGGAAGTTACCATGCCTATTAATATTCCAGATGGTTTACCAGCTAAGAAGACACTGCAAGAAGAGCGCATTTTTGCGCTTGAGGAGGAAGTTGCAGAACACCAGGAGATTCGCCCGCTTCGCCTGGCAATTTTGAATTTAATGCCTAAGAAAATTCAGACTGAGACACAAATTCTCCGCCTGATTTCAAAGTCTCCTATACAGGTTACGTGTGACTTTATGCGTATCTCTTCGCATAAATCTAAAAACACTTCCGCAGACCATCTGGTTACGTTTTATTCAACTTTTGATGACTTCAAAGATAAAAATTACGACGGTTTGATTATCACGGGTGCTCCTATTGAGGACCTCAAATACGAAGACGTAGACTACTGGGATGAATTTTGTCGCATTGTTGATTGGTCTCAGGAACACGTCTTTTCTACCATGTACCTGTGCTGGGGCGCACTAGCCGGCCTATACTACTTGCACGATATCCCAAAGAAGATGCTAGGAGCTAAGCTCTTTGGTATTTTTCCGCAGCGTTTATGCGACGAGTATTGCTTCCTTACCAATGGATTTGACGAGGTACATTACATGCCACACTCTCGTCATGCTGCGATTGAGACATCAGCTCTAGTAAATCATCCCGAGCTTGCGGTGCTTTCTGAGGGATTTACCAGTGGTCCTGCGCTTCTCGCTACTAGAGATTTCCATGAGATTTGTAACCGGTCATTTTGAATATGACCGTGACACTCTTTGCAGAAGAGTATTGGCGGACTTCCACAAAGGTCTGCCTATTCGCCTGCCAGAGAACTATTTTCCTGACAACGATCCAGAAAAGCAGCCGCTGTTTACCTGGCGTGCTCATGCTAATTTGCTGTATCGTAACTGGATTAACTGGGTGTATCAGATGACGCCGTACAATACAGATGAGAGATACCTGCGGCTATTGAAAGATCTTCGTCAGCGTGTTGTCGAAGCCGATCCTGATGCAGGATGACCGGTAGGTTCTAGGTAGGTATTTACACGGTGACCGAATTACTAGCACTTGTAACTGGTTAGACGCCGTCAATACAATAAAATTTTGATTGATACACGCGTATGAAACTACGTGTAGAAACACGTATAGAGAGGATACGTTGATGAAGGTTGTAATTGCTTCAGATATTCACGGTGCTGCTGACTATTGCGAGAAGCTCATGCAGGTTATAGAGGAGGAGCAACCAAAGTATGTTTTGCTTCTTGGAGACCTGCTTTATCACGGACCTCGTAACGATCTTCCTGCAGATTATGCACCAAAGCGTGTCATTGAAATGCTGAATAGTATTTCCGATAAGGTCATTGCTGTTCGCGGAAATTGCGAGGCAGAGGTTGACCAGATGGTTCTCGATTTTCCGTGCATGGCTGATTACAACATCTTGTTTGACAAGGATCCAAAGACTGGCAAGCAGTTTACTATCTTCTTTACTCACGGTCATGTCTTTGGTCCTGGTATTCACAACAGCGTTGATAAGTGGCCTCAGATGCCAAGCCTTGACGCGTTTGTGTACGGTCACACGCATAGAAAAGTTAACATGCAGAGCGCCGATCATCCAGAGGTCACCGTGTTCAACCCAGGCTCCGTGGGCATTCCAAAAGACGGCACCCATAGCTGCGGAATCTATGAGGATGGTAAGTTCAGGCATGTAATTCTTGGCGAGTAGTTACTGAGCAAATCACGCACGTCCGCACATCGTACGTTATAACCCGTTTACCTGCATACATAAAAAGGCGAGAAGATCAATCGGTCTTCTCGCCTTATTTTGTAGCACTATACGAGCCGGCTAGTGCATAGAAATAGTCATAAATTCATAGCCATGAGCATGGCGTGCAACAGAATATTCAAAAGCACGGCCGTCATCGATATAACCTATTTGTTCAACTTCAAGTAGAGGTTCATTTGGAGTTATAGAAAGACGTTCAGCTTCAAGAGTGGTTGGCATAACTGCTCTAATGACACGGTGAGCGTTGGCAATACGAAGCTCAAGGGTATTCTCAATATATGCATATATCGAATGCTCAAGATGTTTCATTTTAAGATTTGGAATTAAACCGATAGGCATATAGGTGTATTCAATAACTTGTGAAACATCATCAACAATGCGGTACACGTACAATGCGGTATACAAAATCTTTAGAACTAATATCCAATGCTTTGGCAATGTATTCTGATGGATGTTGAACCTCAGAGGTATATACAACAGATTTGACATGTTCGCCACGAGCAGCATGCTCAGCCATGAAACCTTCCATTTGTCCGGAGACTTTTTACTCGGACGTATTTGAGTTCCTTCTTCAAGTGCCAAATGTCCCCGAACCCTTACGTCTAAAGATGAGACCTTGTTGTTCTAGCACTTCAAGTGCTTTGTTAATGGTAATCTTTAGCTCACTTCATACTGTTGACAAAAGCTGAGCTACAGAAGGTAGGCGAGAATATGCTGTAAGTACCCAAGGAGATATCTTGCTTTTATATCTTGAACAATAAGGTCGTATTTGTTCATCTTAATTCCTTTTGAAATAGAACAATTTATAGATTGCATTTTAATTTATTTAGGCTAGTATACTACGTGTATTTATTTGACATATCTTCTTATATAATATGACATGTCGATTTATTAATACAAGAGAGAAGGGCACTTATGCAATATCAGCCCTAAAAGACTTTTTCTTTGGCGGGCTATGTCTGGCCCATCAAACTGAAGGCAGATGGCAAGATGACGGAAGAATCCCTAGCATTTGGGATACTTGGTTCAACCTTGACATCACTGCTTTTCACAACCGCGTAGGGTCTTGATGGTGGCAATGATTTTAGCAGCAGAATGGAAGAGGACTTTGAGCTTCTTAAGTCAATAGGAATGGACTCAGTTCGTACTTCTATCCAGTGGAGTCGCCTTTTAGATATCGATGGAAAGCTTAATCCAGAGGGTGAGAGGTACTATCATCAGCTCTTTGCTACAGCAAAGAAGGTTGGTATTGAGATTTTTGTAAACCTCTATCACTTTGACATGCCTGAATACCTCTTCAATCGCGGCGGCTGGGAATCACGTGAGGTTGTTGAGGCATACGTGCATTATGCACGCATTGCGTTTGAGACTTTTGGTAAAGAGATTCGTTACTGGTTTACTTTTAACGAGCCAATTGTTGAGCCTGAGATGCGCTATACCGTTGGCGGATGGTTTCCTTTTGTAAAGAATTATTCCCGCGCTCGTGCTGTTCAGTACAATATTTCGCTTGCTCATGCGCTTGGTGTCCGCGAGTATCGTCGCGCAAAAGCAGCAGGGTTTATGCTTGAGGATTCTCGCATTGGTCTTATCAACTGCTTTGCACCACCATATACCAAAGAGAATCCATCCGAAGCGGACCTTGAGGCGCTGCGTATGACCGATGGCGTTAACATTCGCTGGTGGCTTGACCTTGTTACTAAGGGAGAGCTTCCACAGGATGTCATCGATACGCTGCAGTCTCGCGGCGTTGACCTGCCTATTCGCCCTGAGGATAAGCTCATTCTTGCCGACGGAGTTGTGGATTGGTTGGGCTGTAATTATTACCACCCAGAGCGTATTCAGGCTCCTTCAAAAGATACTGATGAGAATGGTATTCCAAACTTTGCTGATCCGTATGTTTGGCCAGAAGCAGAGATGAACGTTTCTCGTGGTTGGGAGATTTATCCACAAGGTCTTTACGACTTTGCTATGAAGGTTCGCGATGAATATCCGTATCTTGAGTGGTTTGTTTCTGAGAATGGCATGGGATGTTGAGCGAGAAGATCTTAAAAAAGATGAAAACGGTGTAATTCAGGACGACTACCGTGTTGATTTTGTTCGTCGCCATCTTGAGTGGATTGCCCGTGCAATTCAGGACGGCGCAAAATGTCGTGGTTACCACTACTGGGCCATCATTGATAACTGGTCTTGGGCAAATGCTTTTAAGAACCGTTATGGCTTTGTTGAGGTAGATCTGGAAGATAACTACAACCGTCGTCTTAAGAAATCAGCTAAGTGGCTTAAACAAGTTGCCACTACACATATAGTTGACTAGAAACCGTGAAAGGAGTTTGTTCATGGCAAAAGATAATGGCCAGGCATCGTTTCTAGATAAATTTGCAGAAGTTTCTGCAAAAGTAGGCAATCAAGTTCACTTGAGAAGCCTACGCGATGCATTTGCAACTGTCAGTCCAATTTACATTTTGGCTGGTATTGCTGTACTGATTAACAACGTTCTGTTCCCACTCATCTTTGCTAATGATTCAGTTACCTTGGCTAATTTCAAGGTTTGGGGTGCAGCGATTGCTCAGGGTACTCTGAGTTTCTTTGGCAGTTATTCTTGCAGGCATCATTGGCTATTGCCTTGCTCGTAATAAGCGTTTTGAGAACGCAATTTCTTGCGTTGTTATTGGTATTGCTGCTCTTATCATCATGATGCCTCAGAGCATTGTTGCCACCGCAGGCGCTGTTCTTCACGCAACTAACGCGGCTAACGCAGCTGCTGCAGCAGTAACACTTCCTGTGGCTGAGGTTGCTAAGCTTCTGCCAAATGACTATGCGGTCACTGGCGTCGATGTAACAGGCGCTTTTTCCTCTTCCTTCACTGGTACTAACGGCCTGTTTGGCGCAATCATCATTGGTCTGCTTTCTACCACAATTTTTATTAAGCTCTCTAGCGTTAAACAGCTGAAGGTCAACCTTGGCGAGGGTGTTCCACCAGCGGTTGCAGATTCTTTTAACACCATGATTCCTATGATGTTGACCTTGAGTGTTTTTGGTATTGCTTCTGCTCTCCTTGCAGTTTGTGCGGGCACTGACCTTATGACCATCATTGCAACAAGCATTTCCGCCCCACTGAAGGGCCTTATGAATGCTGGTCCATTTGCTGTCATCGTCATCTATACCTTTGCAAACCTGCTCTTCTGCCTTGGTATTCACCAGTCCACCATCTCTGGTGTTCTGATTGAGCCAATCCTGACCATGCTTATTGTTGACAACATGGCAACCTTCGCAGCTGGTCAGCCAATCCCTCAGGATCACTACATGAACATGCAGATCATCAACACCTTTGCTCTGATCGGCGGTTCTGGTTGTACTCTGATGCTGCTTCTTGACACCTTTGTCTTCTCTAAGAACAAGGCTTCTAAAGACGTTGCAGCACTTTCTCTTCTCCCAGGTATCTTTAACATCAACGAGCCGGTTATCTACGGTTACCCAATTGTCTTTAACCTTCCTCTGATGATTCCATTTGTTCTTGTACCAGATTTATTCATCGGTCTGACCTACCTGCTCACCAATCTTGGTTGGATTAGCCCTGCGTTGCCATGGTTCCTTGGACAACCCCAGTCTTCCTAAGTGGTTGGCTGGCAACCGGTGGCGACGTTCGTGCTGTTATCTGGCAGATTGTCGAGGTTCTTCTCGCGATGGCAATTTACCTGCCATTTATGAAGATCTCCGAGCGCGCACAGGCCAAGCAGGCTGAGGCTCTTGCAGAGAACGCTCAGGATGCAGAGTAGTTTGTAAGCTTATAATCTGAGTATCACTTGAAGCCAGCCATCGTATTAGGTGGCTGGCTCATCAAAAGGAGATCACATGAAAATCTTACTTGCTTGCAATGCCGGGATGTCCACCAGTTTGCTTGTCCAGAAGCTTCAGAAAGAGGCTGCTTCGCGGTTTAGATGCAGAGATTATTGCAAATCCTCTTAATAAGGCACTTGAACTTATTGATGGTGCAGATGTCTTTTTGCTTGGACCTCAGATTGCTTATGCAAAGGCAGACGTTGAGGCTGCAGCAGGATCTATTCCTGTAGCTGTTATTCCTATGGTTGATTACGGCAGGATGAACGCTGCAAAGATTCTTGACGATGCGCTTGAGCTTATTAAATAAGCTGTAAAAGATTTTGTGAGCTCTTAGGTGCTCAAAAGAAGAGTATGAGGTAAAAATGGCTTTAGATGATGGCACTGCTACACAAGAAGCAGCCTTTGAGATTATTGCTACCGTTGGAACTGCAAAGTCAATGTATATCGGTGCAATCCAGAAGGCAAAAAGCAGGCGATATTGAAGGTGCTCGCGCAGATGTTCTTGCTGGTACAGAAATCTTTCACGAGGGTCACGGCACGCACTTGAATATGCTCCAGCAGTCTGCAATCGACAACAGTAACGTTGAGTTCTCGCTCATTTTGCTCCACGCCGAAAGATCAGCTTATGCAGGCTGAGTCTTTCCGCATTATTGCCGAGGACCTCATTGACGGTACGAGAAGCCGCTTAACAAATAGCTGGCGAGAAAAACATTTTTAGGCGCTTTGGTGCTGGCTGCTAAGCGCTTGGTCTGTAAAGCAACCTCATTCACCTCAGACAAATGAAAAAGGCGAGAAGATCAATCGTCTTCTCGCCTTTGTGCGCCTTTGCGGTATATTGTGCTGTTTTCTAGTTAGCGTTACTTTCTAGAAAGCGTATCTGTGTTCCACGTGCTGCTTTGAGAGCTGATAGAAACGGTTTTTGCCGTCGTTGGTAGAGGAAAGAGTAAAAGGCTCGCTCCTGCCACTAACCTGACCATTGAAGTTAAGCTCGCTTGTTTTTCATCGCCGGTCCAGGTTCCACGAACCTCAGGCTGACCACCAATACGCCAAAGGACTGTGCCATCTTTCTGGATGACAACCTCCATAGATTTACCATCAGTACCGGTTCCGCTATAGGTACCAACCCACTTTTCGGCTTTCTTGCGGTCCTCCTCGGACTTTTTGTCCTTATCCCTTCTTCTTGCTCGTTCTTGTTCTTCTCGGTCACGCCAGATTTTAGACTCTCACCTTTTCTTTATCTGGTCGGAAACACGAGAGTGATATGAGTCATACGTTGAATTAGCGCCGGTATCATTGCCCCAGATTTCCTTCTCGTTCTCTATGTCGCCGAGAAGAGCTTGCAGTTCAACAAGCCTATTAGCAACGGACTTGAGGTCAAGCGGGTTACAGAATCTGAGTCGTTAAAGCTGTTTGCAGCCAGTCTGCGCTTGTAGTCAGCCCCAAAACCAATTGCGAATTTTTCTGTCCATCTGAAATTGAGCTGTTTAGGACGTTGACACTTGAGTCATCGGTGCCGTTAGGAAGACGGAACTGACCGTTTTTCTGGTCACCGGTAATTTCTCTTCACTCTGATCGAGCTTCCGTATTGCTGAGAAGTTCAACACGACTGCTGTCGCTGGCTGGATTGACGTCAACGCTTTTGATTTGCCCTTGATAACTGGCAATACGCTGCTGGACAGCGATGCGCCTGGCTGCATCATCTTGATGAGAATGGATGACCCATGCAATGGCCAATGCGCCTACGACTAAGACGGCTGCCAGCAAGCCAAACGCAACTTTGCGGAGCGTGTCCGAACCGTCCTTGGTTTGTTTGCGTTCAACAGAGCTAGGTCCGTTTGAAATGACGGTGAACTGTGAAGGGTCAAAGTGAGAAATGGCAGTTGAATCAAGGTCGTCGGTGGTAAAGACGTTGATACGGTCAGGGTCGTTGATAAAGGTCGTAGATTCTTCAGCGACTGCGTCATCAGCCGGATGCTCTGCGAGGATGGTTGCGTCTGGGTCAGTTACCGTTTCAGTTGGCGTATCAGACTCTGCTGGTGCGATAACCTCGGTGGCTGTGGTGGAGTTGTCGGGTGCGGTTTCTGGTGTAGGTTCTGTAGACTCAGCGAGCGCATCGGTTTTCTCGACATCTGCAGTGTCTGCAACATCCACGGCGTCTGCAACATCTGCGGTATCTGCAACATCTGCAGCGTCTGAAAGCTTCTGTCCACAGTTGGAGCAGAAATTTGTGTGCTTATCAATTTCAGCTCCGCAATTGGGGCAATTCATAGAGTCGCTCTCAATCGCCAGTTAGACTCAGTGGCTTTTTAGTTGTACTGTTACTATTGTAGCGTTAACAGGAGAAACGCCAAAAATGTTTTTAGTTTTGCAAGCGGTCGCAGATGTTGAGAGCGGAGTGATATGGCACAGAGCTGCACGTCTGAGCCTACGTCTTAGAGTAGAGAAACCCCTGCTTCTGCACAACGTTCTTCGGTCTGCTTGTCCCAAATAGACGCCTGTACCTCTCCAACGTGCGCTTTTTCTAGTAGTAGCATGCAGAGACGGCTCTGACCAATGCCACCACCGATGGTAAAAGGCAGCTCACCGTCAATGAGCATCTTGTGAATGGCAGCTTAGGCGGTCCTCGCATCCAGCAATTGCTAGCTGTGACTTGCGACTCCAGCATCAACACGAATGCCCATACTACTAATTTCAATCGCACAGTCTAAAGTTTCATCCCAAAACAGTAAGTCACCGTTGAGCGACCAATTATCGTAGTCGGGAGACCTAAAATCGTGAGGTTGGCCAGAGTTTAAGGCGCCACCAATGCCCACGATAAATGTGGTTGGATGCTCGCGAACAAAACAGATTTTCTCGCTGTTTGGACGTCTGAGTAGGGTAGAGGTCCTCGAGCCTCGCGAGGTTACAAAGGTGACTTCTCGGCTAAGCTGTGTGTTGAGCTGGGGATAGTGCCACTTAAGCTCGTCGAGCGTACCGCAGATTGCCTCGACAATGCGGCAGACAGCGTCTTCTAGCGTATCGGTATTGCGCTCATCCTGCGTAATGATGCGTTCCCAGTCCCACTGGTCTACGTAAATGGAGTGCAGGTTATCGGGCTGTTCGTCGCGACGGATAGCGTTCATGTCGCAGACTAGGCCGCGACCAACGGCAAAGTTGTAGCGCCAGAGAGCATAGCGCTTTCCACTTTGCGAGCGACTGAACTACCTCGGCGTCTTTGCCAACGTTAGGCAGATCAAAGGCAACGGGATGCTCGACACCATTGAGGTTGTCGTTCATGCCGGTAAGCGGATCAACGATGAGTGGGGCAGTGACGCGCGACAGCTTCAGTGCAGCGCACAGTTTGGTCAGAAATACGTTCTTGACCTGCTCAACAGCCTTTTGAGTATCGTAGAGAGAAAGGCTTGAACGGTAGCCCTCGGGAATCTTGGTCATATAGTCTCCTTAAAAGAGAGAGCTAAAAATTTGAATGCGCTGATTTTGCCTTCTTTCTTTCAATCCTTTTGGCGAGAAACCCGTGTGATTTAACTGTTTTGTCAAAAAGACGCACATTCAGTGACTGAAAGGGATTTTATATATGCAGGCAAGAAAGTGAGTTAGATAGCGTACCGCACGATATTGATGTTTCAGCATAACAGTCGAGAAAAAATCTAAATCTTTTTGAAAAAGTCAGTATTGCCTAACTATTTTTGGGAATATAACAATAACTAGTAATAATTACTAGTTAATAAAATAATGTATTTAGAAGAAAGGTTTTAACTATGCTAAACGATAAGCTCAATGTTCTTCTTAGCTAACTACGCTGTTGAAGCTCACAAGATTCACAATTTCCATTGGTACGTAAGCGGTCCTTCGTTCTACAACGTGCATACTGACCTCGACGAGGTTTATGGTGCAATGTATCGATCAGCTTTGATGAGGTTGCCGAGCTTATTCTGATGAACGACGGCTCTCCACTTGGCTCTATGGATTCCTTCCTCAAGAATGCAACTCTTTCCGAGGCTGCAGAGGGCTTCAAGAATCCACAGGAGATTTTCGAGCAATTCTTGCTGACTACGAGGCAATTCGCGCACTTGCGGCGGAAATCAAGAAGGACGCCGACGTTGAGGACAACTTCTTGTTTCTGGCAGCAATGGACGAGCGATCGCTCTTCTCTCCAAGACCATTTGGATGATTAAGCAGTCCAACAAGTAAGTCTGGCAGACAGCCAGTTAACCGTTGTGTTTCTTTCTTTCCCATAAGTTCCATGAAATGCCGTCGGATTTCCGGCGGCATTTTTAGTGGCTGCTCGTGTTAACTAGGAGTTGATTTTTTTGTAAAAAATCAACTAGCAGAGTCAACTGTCCAATGTAGTGGACACATGAACGCAATTCAATGACTACTATCTGCACCGTAGTAAGTGTTCTTGTTCAAAAAGGCGTTTAACAGATAAAAAGACACATCAAACATGGGAGGAATTATGTCTTTAACACGTCGCGAGTTCATTTATGCAGGTGCTTCTAGTTTGTTTGCTCTTGGCTTAGCGGGCTGCGGAAACAGCAGCACAACATCTACGTCTACTTCTGATGCACAGAAGGAGGATCAGAAGAAGTCAGAAGAGAAGCAGCCAGAAAAGTTTGCGGTAACTATTGGCACGCTTACGCAGATTGCTGATTACAACGGTGATCCAGCAGCAAAAATTACGTTCAATTTCACAAATAACTCTGATGAAACCACTTCATTTATGAGTTCAGTACGAGTCGAAGCATATCAGGATGGACAGCAGCTTGAAGCTGCAGTTATAACTAGCGGTGATGTCAATTGGGGAAAAGCACTGCGAAAAAGATTAAGACTGGAACAAGCCTTGATGTTGAGCAAGCTTACAAGCTTATTAGCTCGTCTGATGTTGAAGTTGAAGTGTATCCACTCTTTGGTAAGGATAAGCTTGCTGCTCAGACTTTTAGTCTGCAGTAAAGAGTCTCCTGTTTATACTGTCCAGTTTGATGGACACATACTGTCCACTTGATAAGGAATACTTCCTATCAAGTGGATTTTTATACGGAAGGTTCCAAAGGCGATGTATACCCAAGTGCTCATTTATGGACGCAGTTTTTATATGAAAGAGCACCTATTTCTTGATGTTATAACTAGAAACCTTGTAGTTTACGAAGCTTATTCACCAAAATTTGAAGAAGGTATGAGACCGTTTATACCTCTTAAGTATTCGTTTTCTAAAGATGAACAAAATGTCTTTAAGGTCATTGAAAATCTGTTTTTAGAATCGCAAGAAATTGAATCTAGAGAACTGAAAATTCCGGTGTCTGAGTCTCAAAAAAATTAGTAACAAAATTAATGACCTAACAGACCCAATCATTAACGGAATGTCAGAAGAGGAGCAGGAGAGAATTTCTGCTGTTAATTATGGACGGGGACTAATACTGGATGAGGGACCAACTTACAAAGTAGTTTTACGAGGCAGCGCAATGATTCCCTTAGTTTTTGACAATATAAGGTATGGATCAGAATTGCATGAGCTAATTATGCTGATTGATTTGGCATCAAGAAATATGCCAACGTTTTTAGTTCAATAAAAAGAGGGCCACCACCAGGTAGCCCTCTTTCAGTTGCGCTGGCGAGAAGAACGCTGCACTTGAACGATTTTCTCGCCAAGTGTGGTTTTCTCGCCAGATGCTGATTTTTAATAAGTAGGGTTCTCTACCTCAACCTTGTCGACCTCCTGGAAAGGAGCAAGGGTTGAGACCATAACGATAGGCTCGTCGTGAGGGTTGTTAACGTAGTGAATCTCGCCGGGCTCAATGTGGATGAAGTCGCCAGCCGAGAGGGTGTGGACCTCACCGTCAACCACAATATCAACCTTGCCCTGAAGGATGTGGAAGTTCTCCTCCATGATGTTGTGGTAGTGAGCCTGGAAATCCTGTCCTGGTTGGAACTGGACCATGGCATAGTTCATGCGAGGGCCCTTCATTAGGTACTTAGGACCGTGATCTCCGCACCTGTACTCAAAATCGTTCTCGTTGACAATAAACATCTTGCTTTCCTTTCAGGCGCAACATGATGCGACCAAACGTTCTTTTTCGTTCCTCAACTCTTACAAACCAGGCGCTCTCCACATGCTCTTGACCTTACCCTCTTCTGCAAGCTCAAGCTGACTTTTGTAAACATCTTTCCACTGGACATACAACTGGTCGTAAACAGCCTTGTTGTCTGGGTTAGGGGAGAATGTTTTATCCCATTTAACAATCACGTTTTTGCACCTTCGGCGATACTTGGGTAGATGCCTCACACCGTATCCCGCAAGAACTGCGGCACCCAGGGCAGTTGCCTCTTTGACCGCTGGAATGTGAACGTTCTTGCCGGTAACGTCAGCGACAATCTGTGCCCATAGAGGGCTCTCTGGAAGCGCCACCTCGCAAAGATAAGCTCGTCTGGCTCGTTACCTGTAGCCCTCTTTGACTAGGTCAATGTGTCCGCGTACGAGAAGGGCGGTGTTCTCAAAAATTGCACGATAGAAGGTGTACTTGTTGAAACGTTCTGGATCAAGCTCAAAGTTGGTAAACGTTGGGCTTGCGTGGAGTCCAGTGAATGTAGTTCATAATGTCACTCGAAGCAGCAGAGCATACCGTGGCTACCTGCAGGAATCTAGCAGCATGCTCGTTCATGACGTCGTATACATCGATGCCACGTTCTCAGCCTCGGCCTTTTTCTGCCTGGCAGAAGCCGTCACGATACCAACGCATAACCAGACCAGGCTTGAATGCCAGGGCCTCGTACTGCCAAATCTGAGGGAATAGCGTGGCAGTTTACGCGAACGCGATAGTCAGGATCCGGAGTGCTCTTATCGGTGTTGAACTCGTACTGCCAGAAGCTGCCACCAAAAACACCAGCTCGACCAGGGCTCGCAAGCGCCAACACCAATCATGCCCAGTTGGCAATCGCCGCCACCGACAACAACAGGCGTACCTTCAGCAAGACCCGTCTCTGCTGCGGCGTCTGCAGTTCAGCGCCAAAGCACCTCTCCACACTCGATTACCTGTCCAAACAGGTCATTGCGTAGACCACACTCTTTTGCAATCTCTGGATCCCAGGCGCGCTCTTCCAGGCTTATGATTCCGGTGGTACTGCCGTTTGATGGCTCAACCGCGAGAATACCCGTAAGTTTGTAAGCAAGCCAGTCGTTGAACATACCAATCTTGGCTGCCTTGTTGTAGATTTCTGGCATCTTATTTTTAACCCAAAGAAGGCGAGGCAGAGCACCTAGTGCATAGGTCTGACCACTCTTCTGGTAAATCTTCTTCTCAAGTTCCGGGTCCATATCAATAAGCTGTTTGACCTCATCAACACTTCGAGCGTCAACGTTAGCGCATGCCCAAATCTCGTTGCCATCTTGGTCGTACAGGAGGATGCCCTCACGCATGCAGGTAGTAGAAATACCAGCTATTTCTTTAGGGTCGATAGAGGTCTTTGCCAGAACTTCTTTGATGCAGTCCAGAGCAAGCTTCAGTCAGTAACCCAATCAAAGTCCATACTGCCGGGCCACCGAGGGTCCTCATGGTGCTCCCACCGCGCTGAGCAACCCCATTTGCTCACCGTCAACACTAAAGAGAACGGCGCGAATACTTCCTGTTCCCGCGTCTAGCGCAAGAAGATACTTGCCCATTGGGATCCTCCTCGTTTACGAAATAAGCAGCTCAGCAGCGGTATCTGAGTCTGTAATCAACACGTTCAGATAGCCGCCGTTAAGCACTGCTTTAATTGCCGTAACTTTATCTTTGCCACCAGCAACACCTACAACGTTCTTGAGTTGGCGAAGCTTTATCCGGATCGGTACCACGACGCGATCCTCAATTTCTGTTTGAATAAGGTTGCCGTCTTTGTCTACAAAGTGATTTAGGATATCGCCGACAGCTCCTTGCATCTTAAGCACAGCGAGCTCACCCTCGTTAAGGATGCCGTTGCGCAAAACGGTAGCTCCTTCAACCGCGGCGCCGATGCCAACCACACTCATATCTGCGTACTCTGTCATGGTAGACACATCTTGCAAGCTCTTCTCGTCAAGAAGAGCATCGCGCACTTGGCGAGAAGATACAACAAGCGGAGAAGGTGTCAAGAACAGGCGCATGGAGTAGGCGGTTGTACCAACGGTTGGTAGGTAGTAGCTCACACCACCTGTAAGGCTTACAACGTTGAGTGATTCCTCGCGATTTTTGGCAAGAAAGCCTAACATGCGACTGACAGTATCGCCGTAGCCAATGTTGAGGTAGCCATCTTCGCGCAGGTGGTCAGAGACATAATGAGCTGCACTCTGAGCAATAGACTGGTTGATAGTAGAGCTATCTAGAGGTGTTGGTACTACAAAAGCATCTTTAAGACCAAAGCGGTCAATAAGAAGCTGTTCTGCGGAAACGCGCTGGCTATCGTTTTTTCTAAAACTGAACTGAACAATACCTTGAGCGCGCGCCTCTTCGCAAGACGAATAACCTTTTGCACGAGAAATGCCCATGACCTCAGCAATCTGAGCCTGGGTGTTATCTTCCATGTAGTAATACCATGCAGCCTTAGTGGCTAGTGCATAAGTTTGTTCGTCCATTCTTCCTCCTGTTGATACTTTTGTCTAATAATAAAACATTTGTATCTAACATACTAGACTTCATTATAGTAATTAATCTCCCTATTAACAGGAAGATATACTATAAACACCATAATTGCGTATAGTGGAATTGTGGACTATTGTTCATAGAGCAACCAAAAATACCATTCACGGCAGTAATAATACCGTTTGCCGTGACGGTGCTTTGAAGAATGCCTATTTATAGATATCTTCAAAGTGTGAGATTTTGTTCGACCGTTTGTTATTTTTGGTGGGAGGTACTATGGGTGAAACTTTTGACATCGATATTGATGCCACTGACCCAAAGTCGCCTGAAGGAAAAGATGTGTGCGAGCAGTGCGACACACTTCTTTCTGTACGTGGAATCAAAAAGTCATTTGGTTCCAACGAGGTATTAAAAGGCATTAACTTAGATTTGGCGCCAGGAGAGGTTGTTTCTCTTATCGGTGGTAACGGTTCCGGTAAGTCTACCCTCATGAAGATCATCATGGGTATTTACTCTGCCGATGAGGGAGAAATTTCTATCGATCGTCAAAAGGTTGATATCTCCAACCCTAAGGCCGCGCTTGCACACAGTATTTATATGGTTCCTCAGGAGCCAATGCTGTTCCCTAATATGACCGTTAGAGAAAACATCACTATTGGTTTTGAGGCTCAAAGCTGATCTCAACAAGATGCTCGAAGACACCATGAAAGAGATTGGCTGGGAGCTTGATTTGGACCGCAAAGCAATGACGCTTTCCATTGCCGAGCAGGGTATGGTTGAAATTCTCCGTGGTCTTATGCGTCACTCCGAGATTCTTATTCTGGACGAGCCAACTTCTGCGCTTACTTTTGACGAGGTACAGAGCCTCTTTAAAGTAATTCAAGAGCTTAAGCAGAAGAACATCGGCATCATCTACATTACACACCGTCTGGCAGAGGTCTTTGAGATTTCTACCAGCATTGGTATTCTGCGTGACGGCGTTATGGCTATGCGTGGCAAGGTAGAGGACTTTACGCGAGAAGATCTTGTGCATGGACTTCTTCCACCAGATGCAGCAGAGATTAAAAAAGAGATTGCCGAGAGCGCAAATATTGATTACAACGCAGAGCCTATCTTTGAGCTTGCAGAGTTCACCGGCTATGGGTTTGCTGACGTAAACCTCAACATTTATCCAGGCGAGATTGTTGGTCTTGCAGGTATCGTTGGTGCTGGTAGATCTGAGATGGCTACCACCATTTATGGTATGGATAAGGTTTTGGGTGGCAAGGTATTTGTCGATGGTAAAGACATTACCGGCAAGTCCACCAAGGACGTCATTGCTGCAGGTCTAAGCTATGTTCCAGAAGATCGTTTCAACGACGGCCTCTTTAGAATTCGTGACGTTGCTGAGAACACCACAAGCTCTCTACTTGCTAACTCTTCTCTTGGTAAGTTGCTGCTTAACCGTAAAGAAGAGGATAGGGTTTCTCAGAACTACGTAGATAACTTCCGCACCAAGGTCACAGGCCTTGATCAGGAAGTTGGCGGCCTTCTGGCGGCAACCAGCAGAAGATTGTTGGTCGCGCATTTTCGGTTGCTCCAAAGGTTGTTATTTTGGACGAGCCAACTCGTGGTATTGACGCTGCTGCTCGTGGCGATGTATATGCCGTTTTGCAGGAGCTCCGTAAGCAAGGCGTTTTCTATTCTTCTGATTTCTTCTGATATGGAAGAGATTATTGAGCTTGCTGACCGTGCATTCACTATGTATCAGGGACGCATTAATCATGAGTTCAAAAAAGAAGAAATTACGCAGGACAACCTTATGTCCGCAGCATTTGGATTGTAGGAGGTGACGTATGGATTTTGTAAAGCGCCTTCTCAAGGCTAGGGGATTGAGCAGCCTGGCATTTCTGATTGCTCTTTTTATTATTGTTGGTGCGATGAACCCCGCATTTTTAACTCCATCAACAATTGCTGCCTGCTTTAACACGTCCGTTGTCTACATATTGGTCGCTGTTGGTGTGGCTTTCACCTTGTTTGTTGGCGAGATTGACGTTTCTGTTGGCTCAAACCTGGGTCTTGTTGCTGTGGTAGTTGGTAGCATGCTCAGAGATGGAACTCCACTTCCTGTCGCTTGCCTAGTAGGCATTCTCATTGGTGTGGCAATTGGCTTGGTTAACGCATGGGGCGTTGCAGTTATGAAGGCTCCATCGCTTATTTTCACTCTGGGTACCAACGGTGTTCTGCGCGGTATTGTTTACGTGTACACCAATGGTCAGTGGGTTGAGAATCTTCCTAAGGAGTTTAAGGACTTCTCGGCAGTAACTGGTATTGGTGACTTCACTGTTTACTATTGCGCAGTTATTGCTCTGGTCATTCTGATTCACTTTTGCACCGACTCAAACCTGTCGTGGTCGTTGGTTTGCGCAGTTGGCGATAACGCTAACGGTGCAACCCCAGTTGGTATTCCAGCTCTTCAGACTAAGATTTTGGCATACGTTATCTGCGGTGTATGGCAGCTATTGGCGGCATTATCTTCTGCAGTCGTATTGGTTTTGTTACCCAATGAGCGGTAACGGCTACGAGATGATACTATGCAGCCTGCGTCCTTGGCGGCGTCAGTCTGCTTGGTGGCGTTGGTTCTGTTCTTGGCGCGGTTGTCGGTTCTGATCATCATGGCATCCATCAGTTACCTATTGGTCTTCACGGGTTTCTCGTCAAATTACGATAACGCAATTACTGGTGTCATCCTGATTGTCATTGTTGTTGTGGACGCTCTACTTCAGCATCGTTCTATTGTTCAGAATAGACATGCTCGTTTGAACGCACGTGTTTCTCCAAAGCCAGCCTCTGAGGTTCTTGCAGAGCAGATTGCAGACTTTGGTGAGGCAGCAATGAGCCCTTTGGGTAAGAAGGGCGGTGTTCGCTAATGATGAAGACATTTAGGATTCTTGTTCAAAGGTCAGACAAGCTGGAACATGATTCTTGTGGCCTTTGGTACTTGAGTTTGTGATTTTTGGTGCTGCAAACGGTAAGTTTTTGCGTCCAGCATTGCTGTTCACAAGCATTAACGATAACCTGCCAGTCTTTATGATTTCGCTCTTTGTAACGCTTGTCATGGTTACTGGTGGCATCGACATCCGTTGCGTCTTTGGTTGGTCTAACGTCTATTACCATCGGCGTTGGTTGGCAGGGACTTTGGTCTTCCTATCTGGGGAGCTGTGGGCGTTGCTGGTACTGGTTGCTTGTGGCGCGCTTTCGGGTTTCCTGATTGCTACCGCCGAGTACAGGCAATGGTTGTTACCCTGGTGGTAGCTTCCTGTACTCCGGTCTGGCACTGCTTATTTCACGCTCTAAGACAGAGAGCTATCAGGGAATTGGTGGCTTCCCCGAGGACTTCAAGTTTGTATCTAACTTCCAGCTCTTTGGTGTTATTCCATTTCAGCTGCTTATTTACATTTTGATGCTAGTTATCGCATTTATTTTGCTGCATAAGACCAAGTACGGTCGTCGCATTACCCTGGTTGGTGTTAACCAGAGTGCGGCTGGAGTTCTCTGGCATTAACAGCCGAGCAGTCATCATGTCTACCTACATGCTTTCTGCAGTTTCTGCAGTTATTGCAGGTGTTGTTCTGACTGCCTACCTGGGTACTGCAAAGTCCGATCTTGGCGCTGATCTCACTATGGACATTATCACCGCAGTTGTTCTGGGCGGTACGCTTTCACTGGTGGTAAGGGCTCCATTGTTGGCACTGCACTTGCTTCGTTTGTCATTGCATTCTTGCGTTTTGGCTTGCCACTGTGCTTCAAGGTGAGTCCACAGTATTTGGATATTCCTGTTGGTGTCCTGCTGGTTGTTGTCATCGTTGCTCGATCGGCAGCAAGCGGAACAAATATTGGTACGTTTTTGAAATCGCTGCTTTCTAGCAGTAGTAAAGCCAGGCATAAGCTTTTGGGGAATTGTGCCCTAGGCACAGACAAGGGAGGTTACCTATGCAGAGATTACCGTCGTGGTTTTATTGGTGCCGCAGGCATCACCGCAGTTAGCGCTGGCCTCGCTCTGGCAGGCTGCAATAATGGTGGTGGCGAGAAGAAAGAAGAGACCAAGAAGTCCGAGGGTGGCGGAGACGTTAAGGGCAAGACTGTAGCTTTTATTCCTAAGGTTACTGGTAATGCATTCTTTGAGTCCGCAAACAAGGGCGCACAGGACAAGTCAAAGGAGTGGGGCTTCACTGTTGATTACATCGGTGACGCAACCGCTTCCGTTTCCGCTCAGGTTTCCGTTATTAACCAGGCAGTTGCTAACGGCGTAGATGCAATCAGCATTTCCACTGTTGACGCAAAGGGCGTTTCTGATGCACTGAAGAAAGCAACCGCTGCTGGTATTGTTGTCACCACTTGGGACTCCGACGCTAACCCAGAAGATCGTACTCTTATGGTTTCTCAGGGTACTCCAGAGATTCTTGGTCAGATGCTCGTTGACATGGGCGTATCCGGTCTCAAAGAGCGTGGCAAGGACCCAGAGAAGGACGAGATTACCTATGTCTGGCACTATTCCCAGGCAACTGTTACTGACCAGAACTCCTGGCAGGTAGCTGCGCAGAAGATCATTAAGGAGAAGTATCCTAAGTGGAAGAACGTTCATGAGAACTACTATTCCAACCAGGACGCAGAGCAGGCACTACTATTGGTGAGGCAATCCTGACGCTTACCCAGAGATTGACCCGATCATCTGCAACGACTCCACCGCTCTTCCTGGCCAGCTTCAGGCTGCAGAGAACAAGGGCTACGACGCAAAGAAGATTACCATCACCGGTTTTGCTTCTCCACAGTCCATCAAGTCCTACTGCGAGCACGGCACCATCTACAACTGGGGCCTCTGGGACTGCGCAGTTCAGGGCGCTATGGGTTGCTACGTTGCAGCATTCCTTGCAGCTGGTAACGAGGTCAAGGTTGGCGGTACCATCTCCATCCCAAGCATTGGCGATGTCAAGGTTGAGGCTAACGACTCTATTGCCGAGGGCGCAAAGACTGGCGAGAAGAATAACGGCGTTGTCCTTCTTCCTGAGCGCCTTGTCTTCACCAAGGACAACATGAACAATTACTCCTTCTAATTAGAAGCGGTACGTTCACGGTTGGCGAGAAGATCGATCTTCTCGCCAACGTACGAGGTAATTCAGCCGCAGAGGAGAAGTGGCCCTTCTAGGGTGTACGCTGCCCAAAAAGCTGCATCTTCTCTGCGTGCTTAAGGTTTTATTGAAAGGATTTTCATGGCAGATCTTGACGGATTGAAAGTAGCTAAGGATTATCACGTAAACACTCCTTTTGCTAACAATCAGGGATTTTATGTAAAGGGTGCAAACAACCTCGACTGGGGTATGCAGAAGCATCTCTCCAACATTTTTGATCCAAAGAGTGGCAACACTGTAATGTTCGCATTTGACCACGGTTATTTTATGGGTTCAACTGCTGGTCTTGAGCGTCTTGACCTGCTGCTTCCACAGCTTGCTCCTTATGTTGACTGCTTTATGGGCACTCGTGGCGCAATTAGAACTTGCGTTTCTCCTGAGATTTCTAAGGGTATTGCACTGCGTGTTTCCTCAGGTTCTTCTATGCTGCAGGCTGATCTCTCTCACGAGGTCGTTGCTGTTGACATTGAGGACGCTATCCGCATGAACGCAGACTGCATGGCTGTTCAGACCTTCATTGGCGCTGATGGCCAGCTCTCTAGTATTGACAACCTGAGCCAGGTCATTAACACTGGCTTCCGTTATAGCATTCCTACACTTGGCGTTTGCGCTGTTGGTAAGGACATGGAGCGTACTGGTCGCTTCTTCAAGCTTGCAACCCGTATTATTGCTGAGATGGGCTGCCAGATTGTTAAGACTTATGACTGCGAGGACTTCGAAGAAGTTGTTGCAGCATGCCCAGTTCCCATTGTTGTTGCTGGCGGTAAAAAACTTGCTGAGCGCGATGCTCTGCATCTTGCATATGACGTTATCCGCAAGGGCGCACGCGGCGTTGACATGGGCCGCAACATCTTCCAGAGCACTCATCCTTTGCAGATGGCTGAGGCTGTCCGTATGATTGTTCACGAGGGCGCAACTGACGCTCAGGCATGGGAGTTCTTCGAGGACACAACCCACTAAGAGCGCTTGAACGGTGGCGCGCCGAGCACGAATATACTGTTCATACGTAGTTTTCTCATGTGGCGAGAAACACGCTGACCTTTTAAGCTGGTAATCCGTAAGGATTGCCAGCTTTTTTCTGCAACGTGCTAACGTTGGCTTTTAAGCCTGGCGTACAAATAGCGCAGCTTTCTTATGTTCTGCTGAAGAATCAATATGATCCTAATCAAGATAGCCAGGCAGCTAGGCGATCACACTGCCTGATATGCATTTATATATATAAACTTAATCCAATATGCTAGAGAATGAATGAGACTTATATAAGAAATTTAACTATCGATAAATTTGCATCTATGGAACACACCTAAGTCGGATATTCTGCTCAGATGCGGCATTTACACATCTAATGACGATAATCTGCATGTTTGTGGTAATTTCTGCGTCATGTATACGTCTTTTTGACAGAATATCCGACATTGCTGTGTTTTGCGGACCCGAAATTTACCTCGCGCAAACCGATGGCGAGAAAGATCTGATTTTTCTGCATGCTGTATACCCTGCGGTTTTATGTGATTGTATATTTATAAGTTCGATATTTATATAAAAACTTCATGGCATCTTTTTGGGTCGCACTTAAGCCACATTCAAGATGTACTTAAGGGTCATTGGCATTGCCATGATACTCGTAAAAATTTAAAAAGGTATTTGAGCAGCTATTTATAACTCTTCCCGGAAAAATTAAATTAACTTAACAGTGATTTAACACCCTTCTGTTGTACTGATAGCAGGAGAAGGGAGTATCTATGGAATCAAAACAAGCTTGCGGCTGGAGCTGTCGCCTACGAATTCTACCTATTTTATTTATGTTGCTAGGGTGTGTGTTTGTAGTCTATGGCGCATCTCGTGGAGAGGTTCAGACTGTTTTGGGAAAAGCGGTACGAATCTGCCTTGAGTGCGTAGGTATTGGCTAGGTGACCTGCAGTGAAAGTACTCTCGGGAGTTAAATCTCTTGGAGTGTGGGGATTTATTAGCAAAAGAGGATTCGTGCAGGCATGTGCAGCCTTTTTGACCAATCCTCACCTGCCAAATTTTGTCAAGGGAACCATCTACACCGGTCCTGCAAAGTCAGTCTGTGTTCCTGGACTTAATTGCTATTCCTGTCCAGCGGCCACGGGGGCTTGCCCCATTGAGCATTTCAGGCGGTAGTTGGGTCATCTAAATTCAGCTTCTCGTATTACATCACGGGTATTTTTGATTCTTATCGGAACTTTGCTGGGCAGGTTTGTTTGCGGATTCCTATGCCTGTTTGGCTGGGTACAAGATCTTCTTCACAAGATCCCGTTCCCTAAAAAATTCAGCACTAAAAAGCTCAAAGTTTTGCGTTATTTGAAATACGTTATTTTGATTGTGCTTGTTTGGGCTCTACCGGCTTTGATTCAAAACGCTGTGGGAATGGGAGAGCCTTATTTCTGCAAGTACGTTTGTCCGCTGGGAATTTTGGAGGAGCAATTCCACTTTCTCTGGCAGATAGCAGTATTAAGGCGGCTCTTGGCAAACTTTTTCACGATGAAGTTTAGCATTCTGTGCACCATTGTGTTGTTGAGCATCATGTTTTACCGCCCCTTCTGCAAATGGATTTGCCCGCTTGGAGCTTTTTATTCTCTGTTTAATCGCATCTCGATTTTGCAGTATCGAGTTGACAAGGAGACTTGCGTAAGCTGCGGAAAAATGTGCGCGTACATGCAAGATGGACGTAGATATTACTAAGAATAATGCGGCTCTTGAGTGTATTCGTTGCGGAGAGTGCATCAAAGTTTGTCCTGTTCATGCGATTGACTGCAAAAGCTCTTGTTAATCAACAAGAAAAATCGAACACTCAGAAAAGATTGCTACAGCAAAGCACTTGGCAGATTGCCAGACAGCAAGTTCAAAAAGCAATCGCTGAAAGCAGAAAGCACTGACTAACCCTTGTAAGTAGTTGTCATTGCAAAATGTGTATCACTACGTTTTATACGTAGAAAAGACAGAAAGGAATCTGAAATGAAAAATTTGTAACAAAAATCCCTAACGTATGTCGTTGGCCTGGTTATGGCAGTTACGTTAGCTGGATGCAGCGTTGGTGGCACTGGTAACGCTGGCAACACAGGCAACACAAGCGCTCCAACTGCTGAGCAGCAGAATTCCGGTGCAGTTCCACCTGAGGCCGCATCAAAACTCCACCTCAAGGACGGCGACACCTTCCCAGACTTCAAGGGAACAGATATCTCTAACGGTACCACTTACGACAACAAGGTCTTTGGACAGAATAAGGTTACCGTTATGACCTTCTGGTTCAATGGTTGCACTGGCTGTATTCAGGAGATGCCAATGCTTCAGGAGCTAGCTGAGACCTATAAAGACAAGGGCGTCAATGTTCTGGGTGTAAATGCAGAGGGCTGCATACACAGACGATGCCAAGAAGGAAGCACTGGATATCCTTAAGAAGCAGGGTGTTACTTACGGAAACCTTGCACTTGATCCACACAGTGATGGCGGCCATGTCATTGAAGGTCTGACAGCATTCCCAACCACTATGGTTATCGATCAGAACGGTAAGCTTTGTAGGCGACCCAATCACTGGGTGGAGCCACCAAGCTCAGGTAGCGAGCCCAGAAGCGTGTTGAACAGGCTCTGCTCAGGCTGAAGTAGTTTTTGGAAACTTACACACCGCTTACGGCATACGGCGAGAAGAACTTCTCGCGTACAGCTCAATCGGTTAGCATTTGAAATATCGTAGAGATTACGTCTGGGCTGAGTCAGTTGAGCTTGGTCCAGGCGTACTCTAATACCTGCAAATGATGTCAATCTGCACTGAAAGGGAAGACTTGAAGATCCTAGTGGTAGAAGACGAAAAAGAACTTCTCGCCTCCATTGGAGAGGGTCCTGAGCTTGATGGCTATTACGTCGATCTTGTGGACAACGGCACTCAGGCTCTTGAGATGGCTCAGCTTGAACAATATGACCTTATCTTGCTCGATCTCAATCTTCCTGGCATTGATGGTCTGGATTTACTGCGTACGCTTTTCGATCGGAGCACTCAGAGACCAAGGTATTGATTCTTTCTGCGCGCTCATCAGTGTCTCGATCGTATTGTTGGACTAGATGCGGGTGCTGACGACTACCTACTCAGCCTTTTGCGTTTGGTGAGCTAGAAGCCCGTATTAGGACGCTCTTGCGTCGTGAGTATATTCACGGAGAAGCCTCGTTGACATTGGAAGAACTTCGATTTGATACTACGGCTCGACAAGTTTTTGTTGGAGACACTCAGGTCAACCTTACCAAGAAAGAACTTGCGATTTTAGAGTATTTGATGCGAAATGCCGGGGCAGTTGTGAGTAGTGAAGAGTTGATGGCTCATGCATGGGATAGCAACGTGGATCTATTTAGTAATTCTGTGCGTGTTCACATTTTCTCTATTAGAAAAAAGTTGCGAGAAGCCCTTGGATATGACCCAATTTCTAACAAAGTAGGAGAGGGTTATTGCTTTAAGAGGGATAGCGATGATTAAGATAAGTGAGATAACCCCAAAACCAATGCGCTCAATACGCGCTCAGCTTACCTTTCTTATGGTGGCTCTTTTAGTATGTTGCTGTGTTGTTTTAACTTGGCTTGTACGCTCAACGTCTGAGCTTTTGGAACTAGCAGCAGCTAATGCTATCAACAAGGGAACCCTTTCTATTGTTTTAGATGTAGGCGCTATTGAGCGTTCTATTTTGTTTGATGCGCTAGGCATTTTGTTCTTTGTGATTATTGCTGGCAGCTGTGCAGCTTACCTTTTAGCAGGTCACTATACTAAACCAGTTCAACAGCTCTCTGCTCACATGAAAGAAATTGGCCCTGATACGCTGTCTGATTCCATTGAGATTGAGGGCGGTGGAGAAGAGGTTCAGGAGCTAGTTAAGTCATTTAATCAAAATGACCGATCAGTTAGATGAAGCGTTTGCAATGCAGAGTCGTTTTTCGGTTAGTGCGGCTCACGAGCTTAGAACGCCAATTGCGGTGCTGCGAACCAAGCTTTTCGACGTTTTCAAGAAAAAGAAACGTAAACAGAATGAATATGACGAGCTTGTAGACACGATGGAGACATACATCGATCGTTTGTCTGCAATTATCGCCAACCTGTTAGAGCTCACGGAGACATCTGAGCTTGGAGAGGTTGAGGACGTTTCTCTTGATGCGGTAATTACAACAGTTGTGGATGATCTTGAATCGGTTGCTCAAAATAATATGGTCAACGTGCAGTTTAACACGCAGATTGATGCGCATTCTGATACACAATCTGAGGCACAAAATCTTACTGTCAAGGGAAATGCCAATCTGTTATACCGAGCTATTTATAATTTGGTAGAGAATGCTATTCGCTATAACCATAAAGAGGGGTCAGTCAACATTGCTCTGGAGACTGAGGGCCAAGAATGCCTTGTTACAATTGCCGATACAGGAGTGGGCATTGCGCCTGAGCAAAGAGAGCTTGTTTTTGAGCCGTTTTACAGGGTAAATAAATCTAGGTCTAGGGAATTTGGCGGTGCGGGCATTGGTCTCTCGCTGGTTAAAACTATCTTAAAGCGACATGGAGCTTCCATTACAGTCTCAGAAAACACCCCACAGGGCTCTGTGTTTACCATTAGGATTCCACTGGTTGATGCAATAGACTCTGAGTAGCGTTTAACCCTTTCACATACACTGCCGCTCATATATAAGATGAATGGCAGCTAATGGCGAGAAGTACAATGGCTAAAATAGTTGTTAGTACATAGATGCCCTAGTGATGAAGGGAAGCCAAGCATGGAGTTTATTCTGGATACAGCTGATCTTGAGGCTGTTAAGCAGCTTGATGAGCTTTTGACCATCGATGGAGTTACTACTAACCCTTCAATTATCACTAGAAGTGGTAAGCAACCCGAGCAGGTAATCAAGGAGTTTGTGGAGTACTTGCTCCCTGACCAGAAATTCTTTGTTCAGGTAGTTTCAACTGACTATCAGAAAATGTTGGAAAGAGGCTCGCTATATTTGTGGCCTCCGTCCCGAGAATACCTATGTGAAGATTCCCTGTGACTCGCAATGGTTACAAGGCACTAAAGCAGCTCAAGTCCGAGGGTCTTTGGTGTTCTTGCAACTGCGATTTATTCTGCTGACGAGGCATTTTCTTGCGGCCATGAACGGTGCAGATTACCTGGCTCCTTACGTTAATCGTATGTGCAATTATGGCGACGGTATTGGCCAAGTTTTTGATCTTATGCAGATGCTGGAGACTCATGGACTGAATTCTAAGATTCTTGCCGCATCATTTAAGAATACTGAGCAGGTTCATGCGCTTGTTTCTGCAGGTATCGATGCAGTTACTCTTCCACCTGATATTGTCTATACCATGATGGATCATCCTGGAACAAAAAAATTGCTGTTGATGAGTTCTCCACTGCATGGCGTGAGGCTTTACAGCAGGGATACGTTGCTTGATGAAGAAGTAGTAATAATGACTCTAATTACGATTTTTCATGACACTTACCGAAAATATTACTGATGTCATTAAGAAAAGTGAAAATCCGTTTCATAATGGTTTATTGAAAGAAATGACTATTCCATTAGATGGAGCTGATTATGAATAGCAAAAGCAGGTGTTGTCGATACAATTTTAGTTGGTATCCTCAGCTATCTGATGCAGAGCAACGAATAGCTGATTTTTATTTTAAAAAATGCTTCTGATATCGCTCAGCTTTCTGTTCGTGATATTGCTCAACAAAGCAATACTCTGGGAGCAACAGTCTCTAGGTTTGTAAGGCATATTGGATTTGAGACTTTTGCAGATTTGCGTTTAGCTTTAGCTAGAGATGACGTTAGGGATGAAATACAAAAATACTGGACAATCTGTAATTTCATTTGAAAATATTTCTGGATCAATTGAGCTCATTCTTTCTAATCGTATTCAAGAGCTTAAAGGAACCGCATCACAGCTTACTTCAAAGATACTAAGTAGAGCAGTAAGTCTTATCACGACATCTGATACTATTTTTATTTGCTGCGGTTGGCAATTCAATACCGGTGTGCTCAAATGCTGCATTTAAATTGGGTCAAATTGGAGTAAGAGCTAATTGTCCCTCGACAACAGAGTCTATGAGTGCTGTCATCAATTTCACTTAAGAAAATGATCTTTTGATCTCTGCTATCAACATCAGGTTATTCAAAAAGACTTGAAACCATCGTTGATAATGCAGAGGATAGTGGAACGCCAATAATCATGGTAACAGCTATCCCAGAAGCTGTACTTGCTTCACGCTGTGATTTTGGTAATTAATACAATTTCACGAGATCAAGTATTGTCTGGAACACAGTTTCCATCGCATATAGCACAGGATTTTGTGATGGAATCTATCTTTTGCTCTTGTTTTGTCGCAAAGCAAAACCGGTCTTATTCAGGCGAAAAGTTGAAAGAAAAATCGCTCATTGAAGATAAAAATACGCCCTAGCGTACGTCTGTACTAATTATAGAAAACAGAAAAACCCTAATAGATAAATTACGCTTGCCGATTATTTGACACCACTTGCCGTATTCTAATGAAAACATGAAACAGATTTTCATTATTTTAATAAAATGTGAAATAGAGGTTTGTATTAAAGAAAACTTGAGGGGGAGGGTTTTATGAAGTTGGTTGGGGTTTGTGCATGCTGCAGTGGTATCGCTCATACCTACATGGCCAAAGAAGGTCTTTTGAAAGCATGCGGATGAGCTTGGTTTTGACCTTAAAGCTTGAGACACAAGGAACTATTGGTGTTGAAAATCAGCTTACCTCTGAGGAAATTGAAGCAGCTGATGCCGTCATTCTCGCCATTGACGTTCATATTGAAGGTCGAGATCGATTTGCCGATAAAAAGGTCATGGAAATTCCAACTGGAATTGCAATAAAGGCACCTAAGCAAGTTCTGCTTAAGGTCCAAGAAGAGCTTCAGAAGATTAGTTAGTAAGATTTTGGAGGTTTAACATGACTAAGTTAAAGAAAGTAAGCATTCGTCAGTCAGTTTTAACTGCAATTGGATACTTATTGCCACTTGTTGTGGCAGCAGGTCTATTAATTGCTATTGGAAATCTTTGTGGTGGACAAAATGTGACCAAGCTTGAGGGAATGACAGTTCCAGATGCACTTACAACCGTAGGTGTATTTGGTATGGGTTTGATTCCGTCTTTTATTGCGGGTTATATTGCTTATTCAATTGCTGATAGACCAGGTCTTGCTCAGAGCTTCCTTATGGGGCAGATTGCTTCTTTCTTGGGAGCTGGCTTCCTCGGAGGTATGGTTGGCGGCATTGTGGCTGGTTACATTGCTCTTCTGCTTGAGACCTATTTAAAAGGTTCCAAAAGTGGGCCGAGGCTCTTATGCCTATGATGATTATTCCAACAGTTACAGCAATTATCGGCGCTCTTCTGATGTTCTTCGTTCTTGGTGGACCAATTACTTTTTGTGACCAAAGGCATTGGAGAACTTTATTACTGGTCTTGATCAGTCATCTAAGGTTCTTTATGGGTTTATCATCGGCTTCATTGGCTGCCTTGATTACGGCGGAGCTATTTCTAAAGGTTCCAAATCTTATTTGTGACGGTCTCCTGGCTCAGGGAATTACAGGTCCAGAGGGTATCAAGGTTCTTGCACTATGGTTCCTCCATTTGGTGTTTCTCTTGCAGCAGTCATTGCCCACTTTATTAAGAAACCAATCTTTACCGAAGAAGAGATTGAAGGAATTAAGATTGCATTCCCAATGGGTGCATGCATGATTTCTGAAGGTGTCATTCCTATTGCAATGAATGACCTTGCAAGAACCGTCGTCTGCACAGCTACGGGATGTGGCGTATGTGGAGCAATTAGCTTTGCATTTGGTAATGGTAGCCCCGTTCCTTCAGGTGGTGTTTTTGTTATTCCAGCAATGAGCGAGCCCCTCGTTGCAGTCGCAGCCCTTCTTACTGGATCTCTGGTAACAGCGATTATGTTGGTTGCTATCAAGAAGCGCATTGATCCTAATGCTGTACAGGAGAAGAAGAAGAGGAAGTAGATCTTTCTTCACTGAGCTCTCGTAGATAAAGAAAAATCATTTTTGATAAAGAGCGCAATTTAGAATGAGGAGATTTTTCATGCTAGTCAATATGTCTCAGATGCTTGATGTTGCAAAAAGGCACCATTTCGCTGTCGGAGCCTTTAATATTTCTGAGAGCAATTTGGTAAGGACAGTTATCGAGGCTGCTGAGGAAGCAGATTCTCCAGCAATTATTGCAGTTCATCCTACAGAGCTTGCATACTGCAAAGATGAATTTGTTAAGTATATTGTTGCTCGAGCTTCTAATAGTCCAGTACCTTTTGTTATTCATCTTGATCATGGAGACAGCATTGAGATCAGTTATGAGGGCAATTCACGCTGGGTTTTCTCATCCAGTCATGATTGATGGCTCTTTGCTTCCTTTTCGAGGAGAATATTGAAAAACCGCAGAAGTTGTTCGCTACTGTCATATGGTGGATGTTTCAGTAGAGGGTGAGCTGGGTACTATTGGCAATACAGGAACGACTATTGAAGGAGGCATCACCGAGGTAAAATATACAGACCCTGATGATGCAAAGCAGTTTGTAGAGAAGACTGGAGTTGACACTCTTGCCGTTGCAATCGGAACTTGCCATGGCCTTTATCCTAAGGGAGTTGTTCCTAAACTTCGCATGGATGTTCTTAAAGCAATCAAAGAAAAAAATTGATATTCCTTTGGTGCTTCACGGGAGGTTCTGGTAATCCAGATTCAGAAATTGCTGAGGCCGTACGTATTGGCATTCAGAAGGTTAATATTTCTTCTGATTACAAGAGTGCATTTTTCACCAAGGCAAGAGAGATTCTCTCTCAAGAGAATTCTGGTTGGGATCCAAATAATATTTTCCCAGAATGTATTGATGTCGCTAAGGGAGTTGTTAAGCAGAAAGATGGAAACTCTTTCGATAGCGTGGGTAAGGCTGCACTTTATCGTGACGAGAATACTTCACAGTGGAGACGCGATTTTGAGTAGTTTGTATTGCTAAATGATTGAGAATGGCGAGAGATTGACCTTCTCGCCATTCTTTTTATAAAAGATACTGCTAAAAAAGTATCCCAATGAGATCTAGTTATTTATATAAATGGAGTTCATATGTCTGACCAGTTAAGAATAGGGAGCCATCGAAGCCGGTGGAACAAAAAAATGGTTTTAGCAATTGGAACTATTGAAAGGAGAAATTGTTGAGAGAGAAGTTCTTCCAACTGAAGAGCCAGAAATAGTGCTTCCCAAAATTATTGAAGTGGTTTCAGAAAAGAAAAAAATTTCTGCGCTAGGTGTTGGGAGCTTTTGGACCCACTGGAGTTAATCCGAATCTTCCGTCATATGGAAAAAAATCCTCGCTACGCCAAAACCTGGGTTAGGGTTGGATTTGATTTTCTTCAAACTTTAATTGATGGACTTCATGTCCCAGTTGGCTTTTGATACTGATGTAAATGCCGCATGTTTGGGAGAAGTAACCTATGGTGCAGCAAAAGGATTAGATGACGTAGTTTATCTTACAGTCGGAACTGGCATAGGCGCAGGTGTTCTTGTGAAATGGGAAAATTGCTCCATGGTATGCTGCATCCCGAAGCGGGACACATTCCTATCGAAAAAAAGACTCAAACGATAAGCTAGAGTCTGTTTGTCCATACCACGATTCATGTCTTGAAGGCCTAGCTTCTGGACCTGCTATTCAGAAAAGATGGGGACTTCCAGCTAATGAATTAACAGAGAAAGATGAAGTATGGGAGCTCGAGTCATCATATCTTGCTAAAGCGTTAGCAATTTATGTGCTTACTTACTCTCCGCAGAGAATAATTCTCGGTGGGGGCGTAATGAATCAAAAACAGCTCTTCCCTTTAATTCAGAACAAGTTGCTTGAAATATTGAACGGTTATATTTTCGACTCCTGAAATTCAAGACATTAACAGAATATGTCGTAGAAGCTGGATGCAGAGGGCAACCAGGGCATATTAGGGAGCATTGGCTCTGGGGTGTCAGAGTTTGGATCAATAATTTTATTTACTGACAGCTATCACGCTATTTTGTAGCGATATGTACAAAAAGTAATCTCACCAGCGGCTATAAAACGTCGGTGAAAAAATCTACTACAAACTGACTTAGATTATGTATATAAGTCAGACATAGGGGTATAAGCAAAACCGTAAAGCAGAAACACGGTATGTGTTCACGGTTAGCTTTATGCCCCTTTTAGGTCATCTACCTGTGGGGTTTCTCGCCAAACGGAACACGTACATAGGAAAGGATGATTCACAATGGGTAAGATTCTTGGAATTGACCTGGGTACTACAAACTCAGCTATGGCTGTCCTTGAGGGTGGAGAGCCAACTATTATCGTTAACGCAGAGGGAGACCGTACAACTCCTTCCGTCGTCGGCTTCCGTGCTGACGGTGACCGCATTGTTGGTAAGGCAGCAAAGAACCAGGCTGTCACCAACCCTGTAAACACCGTCTTCTCCATCAAGCGTTTTCATGGGCCGCAAGTTTGACGAGGTCCAGTCTGAGATCAAGACGGTCCCTTACAAGGTCAAGGCTGGCACCGACGGTCGCGCAGTTGTTGAGATTGACGGGCGTTGACTACACTCCAGAGCAGATCAGCGCTATGACCCTCGCAAAGATGAAGGCAGACGCCGAGAAGTACCTCGGTGAGCCTGTAACCGACGCTGTCATTACTGTCCCTGCATACTTCAACGACGCACAGCGTCAGGCAACCAAGGACGCAGGTAAGATTGCTGGCCTCAACGTTCAGCGTATCGTTAACGAGCCAACCGCAGCAGCTCTTGCTTACGGTCTGGACAAGAAGGACCAGGACCACAAGGTTCTCGTCTTCGACCTTGGTGGCGGCACCTTCGACGTCTCCCTGCTTGATCTTGCAGACGGCGTTGTTGAGGTTCTTGCAACCAACGGCGACAACCACTTGGGCGGCGACGACTGGGATCAGCGCGTTATCGACTGGCTTGCAGACAAGTTCAACTCCGATAACGGCATTGACCTCCGCAAGGATCCAATGGCACTTCAGCGCCTCAAGGAGGCTGCAGAGAACGCCAAGAAGGAGCTCTCCAGCGCTCAGCAGGCACAGATCAACCTGCCATTCATCACTGCAGACGCATCTGGTCCTAAGCACCTTGACTACACCTTGACTCGTGCAGAGTTTGAGCGCATCACCCGCGATCTTCTCGACCGCTGCAAGGCTCCTGTAACTAAGGCACTCCAGGACGCAGGTCTTCAGCTCTCCGACGTCAGCGAGGTCATTCTGGTCGGCGGCTCCACTCGTATGCCAGCTGTTCAGGACCTGGTCAAGAGCATGACCGGCAAGCAGCCTAACATGTCCGTCAACCCAGACGAGGTTGTTGCAGACGGCGCAGCTGTTCAGGGCGGCGTTCTTACCGGTGACGTCTCCGGCATCCTGCTGCTGGACGTAACCCCACTGTCCCTGGGCGTTGAGACCCTCGGCGGTGTTGTTGACAAGGTCATCGACCGCAACACCACTATCCCAACTTCCAGCACAAAGGTCTACTCCACTGCAGCTGATAATCAGACCTCCGTTGAGATTCACGTCCTCCAGGGCGAGCGCGAGATGGCTTCTGACAACAAGAGCCTTGGTAAGTTCAATCTTACCGGCATTCCTGCTGCTCAGCGTGGTATCCCTCAGATTGAGGTTACCTTTGACATCGACGCAAACGGCATCCTGAAGGTCACCGCTAGGACAAGGCAACTGACAAGTCCCAGGAGATTACCATTTCTGGCTCCACCGCTCTGTCCGACGACGAAGTTGACCGCATGGTCAAGGACGCAGAGTCCCACGCTGAGGAAGACAAGAAGCGCAAGGACGAGATTGAGGTCCGCAACCAGGTAGACTCCCTGGCATACAGCACTGAGCAGACCGTCAAAGACCTTGGCGACAAGGTCCCTGAGGGATCAGAAGAAGGCTGTTGAAGAGGCTGTTGCTGAGGCAAAGACCGCACTTGATGGCTCCGACATTGAGGCAATCAAGAAGGCTGGCGAGAAACTCACCGAGGTTGGCCAGAAGCTTGCAGAGATTGTCTACGCAGATGCTCAGGCTCAGACCGCCGGTAACAACGATGCAGCAAGCAACTCTTCTGAGCCAGATGTTGTTGATGCAGACTACGAGGTTGTCGACGACGATAAGAACCAGAACTAATCTGAGTTTCTCGGCATATGCGCTTGGGTAACTTGGTGCAGTAGCTGGTAGGACAATGTGATATGACTCGGAGGCGGCTGGCGGAAACGTTTAGCCGCCTTCTACACATAGGGAGGTGATGGCAGTGGCAACAGCAGATCAGAACAAGGTTGACACTACCTTTGATAACGAGAATAACGGTGATGAAACCGTAGGTGCTGTTGGCGTTGTTGGGGATGGTTCCGCAAGTCAGACGCTTGATGGTACGAGCCCGCTGCCAACGGCGCAGTCGGCGCAGACCGCACGATGACCGAAGAAGAGATGGTTGCTGAGGCAATTCGTCGCGGAGAAGAGACGGCAGAGGCAGAGATTGCTGCCGACGCAGAGCGTGCAGCTCAGGAGCGCGATCGCCTGCAGAACGAGCTTGACCTCGGTCTCCGACCAGATTGAATGCGGCAAAGCAGCAGGCAGCTGAGGCAAATGATCGCTTTCCTTCGCCTGCAGGCTGACTGGGATAACTACCGTCGTCGTACCGCTCAGGAGCGCCTTGATGAGCGCCAGCGCGCAACAGAGAAGCTGGTAGTTGACCTTCTTCCTGTTATTGATGACCTGGAGCGCGCAATTGAGCACGCAGACAACTGACTGACCCCTGCAGCTCAGCAGTTTGTTGAGGGTGTCTCTGCAGTATGCAATAAACTTGTGAGCGTCTTGAACAAGGAAGGCGTTGAGGTAGTCAATCCTGTTGGCGAGGCCTTTGATCCTCTTTCACACCAGGCAGTCAGCCAGATTGAGGACACCGAGGCGTATGATGAGACCGTCGCTCAGGTGTACCAAAAGGGCTACCGCATGGGCGGCAAGGATATTCGTACTGCAATGGTTGTTGTTACCCATGGTGGTCCAAAGCGTCCCAGCAGAGCCAGAAGCCGCAGACGGCGCAGCCGCAGACAGCGCTGATGCTGCGGACAGTGCAGAAGCTACAACGGTGCAGCTGAGTAAGACAGAGTAGTTTTAGAGAGGAGGCCGTGCTGAATGGCGGGTAGTAAGACTTTTTATGACGTTCTTGGCGTGAAGCGCGACGCCTCGAAGTCTGATATTCAAAAAGCGTTTAGAAAACTTGCAGCTAAATACCACCCTGACAGGGGTGGCGATGAGGCTAAGTTCAAAGAGATCTCGGAAGCGTACAACACGCTTTCTGATGATAAGAAACGCCAGGAGTATGACCAGATGCTTGCATTTGGTGGCATTCCTGGAGGTGGATTTGGTGGTCGCCAAGGCGGTTATACCTATACCACTAACGTAAACGGCGCCAACTTTGCCGATTTCTTTAGCGGTTTTGGCGGCGGCGCAGGCGCAGGAGCCGGCGGTTTTGATTTTGCCGACATTTTTGGTGGGCGAGCAAACCGTCCAGTTGCAGGTAGCGACCTGACTATGTCCGTAAACGTATCGTTTGACGAGGCATTTAAGGGAACTTCTCGCAAGGCAACGTACCGCGTGCCTTCAACTGGTGAGGAGCAATCGCTCACTATCAAAGTGCCAGCTGGTGCTTACGATGGTATGAAGCTACGCTACAAGAAGAAAGGCGAGTACGGCGTTAATGGCGGTCCACGAGGCAACCTTGTGGTTACCATCAACGTTGCAGCTCACCCGGTCTTCTCGCGAGATGGCGCTGACGTGCGCATGAAGCTGCCAGTGAGCATCTACGAGGCGGCTTTAGGTACTTCGGTTGACGTGCCAACGCCTGATGGAACCACGGTGCGACTCAAGGTCCCCGCAGGTACGCAGAGCGGAAAGACGTTTAGGTTCAAGAACTTGGGTGCTCCTCGCGTAAAAGATCCTACAACTCGAGGCGCGCTGTATGTTTCGGTGGACGTTAAGGTCCCAACAAAACTTTCCAAGAAGGAGCGAGACGCTCTTCAGGCGCTGCTTGATGCCGACGAGCGCAGCTACCGAGAGGAGCGGTAATGGCTCGAAAGAAGGATGACGGTCGTAATAAGCCGCTTTACATGATTAGCGTTGCGGCCGAGCTCACGGGCATGCATCCGCAGACGCTTCGCGTGTACGAGCAGAAGGGCCTGATCAACCCCGGCCGTTCCAGAGGCAACACGCGCCTGTATTCTCGCGCGGACATTGACCGTCTCAATCTTTGTCTCAAAGCTGACGGACGAGGGTATCAATCTTGCCGGCGTTGTGCGTATTTTTGGATATGCGTGAACGAGCTCTCGAGAAAGACGATCTTATTGATGAGCTGCGTGAACGCATTCGCGTGCTTGAGGATGAGCTCCACGAGTACCATATGCGCGAGCGCATCACCTCGCTTGTTCGCTACAGCGAGACCAGTCCCAGAGATGGTGATGCAGCGTCTGCTGGTATGTCTAGCTCCGCTTCTTCTGACGCGCGGCGCAGAGGACGGTTCGACGCAGCCGAAAGGAATCGTAAGACGACGAGCAGTAAATGCTACTGAGTAAAAGATGACCAGCTCTTCACGCGTAAATGTGGGGAGCTGGTTTTGATTCGGTTACCATTTACCATCGTACCGAATACGTCCGAATACCGAATACCGAATACCGAATACCGAATACCGAATGCAGTCCTAACCTTTTCAAAATCGAAATCTCTTTTTAGAGGAGATAGCTTAACCATACCTTTACGCTCAACAAAAAGGCAAACTAATATTCTTTGTAGTCTTCTCTCTTTTGAGTAGCTTGTTTGAAATTGCCCTTTCATTTGTAATGCTTCAATCTGTTAACCTTGCCATGGATGGCAATTTGTCGGACGCATTGAATGATGGGCCTCTGGTTTAGCCTCTATATATTCTGCTATTTTATTGTCGACTTGATTTGCAGACGTTTGCGCTGGTCAGTTACACAGGGCTGTCAAACGCATCTGCGTGATGAGCTGATACAAAAGATATTCAGTCGTTCAATTTCTGAGTTCCATCATTCAATCACAAGCCATTGGCTCTCGATTCTTACCCAACGACCTTGATTTACTTGAGGAAACATACTTTCGCGTCTTTATTGATCTCTTGGTATGATGTCTTTTTCTGGTGTAGTAAGTCTAATAATCTTGCTGTTTTATTTCACCGTGACTTTGTCCTGTTTCATCTTTGTGCATGATAGCTGTGCAGATGTTTGTACCTAACACAATGTCCGGAATCATTTCTAGCAAGCGAAAAAGAACAATCTGAGTCAGCTGAGCATTTTATTGCTACAGCAAATGAGCATCTTGAAGGGCTTGATTGCCTAGCTGTTCATCTAACAGAGGCATCGCGGGTTGCCACTGAGCGCGCGCGAGATCAGGGCTTGGGAGAAGCAGAAATTTGGAGCTCAGTACTCAGTTCTTTGGCTCGTTTGCTTTCACTTTACTGTGGGACAAATTATCTACATTGGAATATATTTCATTGGCGCCATTCTACCCTCATGGATTAATGACAGTAGGAATGATGGTTGCGTATCTCAGCTTGTTGTTCTACATAGCAAATCCCCATTCAGAACGCAAGCGACTCAATTACTGATGATGAAGCGCAAAGAGATAATTACTAAAAATACAAACGCTTCGTAATGAAGCTCCAACTACAGAAAGTGGGATAGAAAAGATACCCCTGAGCGCTTTTACAAATCTAACGAGTAATCATGTTTCGTAGATATGACGAGGACAAATTAGTTTTATCGGATATTAGTTTTACTTTGGAACGTGGCGGAAAGTATCTTCTAGAAGGAAGCTCAGGGAAGGGAAACAACACTCATCAAAACTATCTAACGGATGCTCTGAGCTCCAGATAACGGAGACATTTGTTTTGGATGGCGTGCCAATCAAAGCAATTCAAAAGTGAGCAATACGCTCGGTTCACTAATCCCTGCTCTCAACAAACATTCATTTTTAACGCACTATCAGGGATAACGTTACGCTGTTTTGCCATCGAGTTTACCGATGAAGAAATTATTGATGCATACACAAAATCGAGGCTTTTGCAAGATTCTTTACAGATATCCAGATCGGAATCAATCATATGATTGACCAGGCAGGAAACGAGTCTTTCTGAGTGAGAGAACGACAGCGGTTGGCTCCCCGCGAGATACTTTTGTTTGCCTACACCAGATTTCTGACGAGAGCTTTTTGCTCATTTGGACCTCGATTCTGTTCAGAGCCTTATTGATCTGATTCAAAAGATGATGAGAGAAACCGTTGTTGGCGACATCTCATCAAGTGACTCTGAAATAAGAGACGCTCCACTCTCTCGTTCTAAAAGACGAAACATCCTGTCTGAAACCGATTAGCTTATTATGCTTGACCTGGCTGTAATACATATCACAATGATAACTAGGTAAAGGAGAGGCTATGGACAGTGTTGTAACGCTCGCGTTCCTGTTGAAGCAAAAATCAGGTTTCTGAAGTTCTGAGATCGCTTGGGTCAAACACCACCAAACTGATTAATGCCAGTTGCATTTGAAAAGTGTTGCAACAGGCAAGCTTCCTGATGCCTGCAGAGGGTGATGTGTCAGAGCTGTTCGTTAGAGGGTCTTCTCGCCAATTGAAGAGAAGCGACAAAGAGCAGCTCGGCGCTCTTTGAAAGATTTCTCTGTTCCGCACGGCGTCATTTTGGAACGATTTGAGCGGGTAACACCTACAAAGAGGCACAGTGGAGGAGGTCAAAGACTATGAAGCTCTTGGATTGATACAAGCCGTCTCGCTGACGTCTTTCTGTGCAGAGAACAGTTTGTTGCTGATGCTAGTCATAATGAAGCAGTTCAGAGATGGCTGAGCCGTGGATACAGCGGCTCAGTCATAGGCCCGGACCCTCTACTATGCGTGGGCGCGGCAAGGCCACGGTTCTCTGCTCCTAAGCGCAGGAAATCCTCGAAAGAAGCATCTCCGCCGTTAACGTACGTTCTATTGATGGAGCAGAGATTTCAAATGCACTTCTCGAGCAGTGGAAGACTTTTGAAGACCGTCTTATTTGGCGCAGCTAAGAAGATAAAGGCAGATTATACTCGTCACAAGAACAGATGCCGGATTTACCCGCTCGGATATAACAGTGCGTTTACACTGCACAAGTTTCTTTCTCGACGGTTTGACAGCCGAGCGTAACCGGTCTCATGGTTAGAGCTGAATTTTAGAGCTATAAGGTATGTGGGATTGGGTCATAGCGCCCGAAAAGCTATACAGCACATAGGAAAATCTACTACAAACACACTTTTAGATATGGAGATGAAGTCGTGCTTGGGTGCATAGAACTGACGACCAGTCCCTCGGCAACGATGTTTGGGGGTGGGAAGACGGGAGCTTTATGAGACCAGACAATGGCGCACGCCTGCAGGAAGCACTGCAGGCGTTCTTGTAGCCGCTGGATACGATGAGGCCTCCGAGGGCTGCACCAACACACACAGCGTAAGGCGTATGCTGATGGACAGCACGAGCGCAACCTGCGTTCTATCTGGAGAAGATTGGCGCAGATCCCGGACACCATTGCAACACAGGTAGACCAGGCAATCCTCAAAGGCTCCAAAGGTAAGCGGAGCACAGATTGGCATTGCGCACGATCTTCGCATGTTGCTAACGAGGCCGAGAAGCTTTCGCCACCGTTGGGTGATTCTCTCACGTTACCTCCGCGAGCATTCGTCACCGCGCCGCAAAACGACAACACTGGGATGTGGCAGTGACTTTCTTCTAGTGACGCGCTGGCGTTACGCTGTCGCGGAAGAGGTTCACAACGAGCTTCCTGTGGCGATGAGCGCGTAACCTGCAGTGACGCAGCCGCAGTTTGAGGCCTGAGCAGACGTCAACGCACCGACCTTGCTCGTCAGGGAAAGCTGACCCAGTTATTGACCTTCCGTGCCGAAGAGATCGCCGTACCATTCAGGTTCTGGAGCCGCAACCAAGAACAATCTCTGTTCTATCGGCGAGCCGTCGTGGGACCGCAATTGTGGAAGGCCTGGCAGAGCGCATTGAGCTTTGGCGACGTTCCAAGCTACTCATGCGACAAAGAGTTTAGTCGAGCTTTGAGCAGATGCCTGCCCGGGTAGCAGGCGCAAGCTACCGCGGCGAGCTGAGGACCGCTTGAAGAGCGTGGTCAAAGAGGTACAAGTCTAACGGCCAGATTATCCTCTTCATCGACGAGCTTTGCCACCATCGTGGGCGCTGGCGCCTCCGAGGGTCCATGGATGCTCGGCACATTCGAAGCCAGCACTTGCTCGTGGCGTGAGCTCCGCAGCAATTGGTGCCACTACGCTGGATGGAATACCGCAAGATTATCGAGAGCGACGCTGCTCTTGCGCCGTCGCTTTCAGACCGTACTTGTCTCGGCCTTCTGTTGAAGACACCATTTCTATTCTGCGTGGCCTTAAGGAGAAGTACGAGCAGCACCACCGCGTCCGTATTACGGACTCCGCTCTGGTTGCGGCAGCAGACCTCTCTAACCGCTACATTTCTGACCGATTCTTGCCAGATAAGGCAATTGACCTGGTAGATGAGGCAGCATCAAGGCTTCGTATGGAGCTTGATTCCATGCCAGCAGAGATTGATGCGGTTGATCGTCAGCTCACTCAGATGCAGATCGAGGAGCAGGCTCTGAGTGAAGGAGGAGGACGCTGCTTCTAGGAGCGCCTGGAGAATCTTCGCGCAGAGATTGCTACAACGCAGGAGAGGCTGATGGCATGAAGGCCAACTGGCAGAATGAGCGCGGAGCAATTGACCTGGTACAGGACTTGAAGTCCCAGATTGAGGACGCAAAGGTGCAGATGGAGCGCGTGACCCGCGAGGGTGATTTGGCGCAGGCATCCGAGCTTCGTTACAGCACCATTCCAGAGCTTGAGCGTAAATACGATGAGGCGACGCCTCTCGCCAAGCAGGAAGACGGCGGAATCCTCAAGGAAGAGGTCACCACGGATGAGATTGCCGAGGTAGTTTCTTCGTGGACCGGCGTGCCTGTGTCCAAGATGATGCAGGGCGAGATGGACAAAGCTCAAGAACCTTGAGGACCAGCTTCACCTGCGCGTTATTGGTCAGGACGACGCTGTTTCCGCAGTTGCTGCAGCAGTCCGTCGTTCTCGCGCAGGCCTGGCAGATCCAAACAAGCCTCTGGGCAGCTTCTTCTTCCTGGGCCCAACCGGCGTAGGTAAGACCGAGCTGGCAAAGGCGCTGGCAGAACTGCTGTTTGACGACGAGCGCTCGCTGGTCCGCATTGATATGTCTGAGTACATGGAGAAGTTCTCGGTCCAGCGTCTTATTGGCGCACCTCCAGGATACGTGGGCTATGACGAGGGGGCCAGCTCACCGAGGCGAGTTCGTCAGCATCCATACTCCGTTATCTTGCTGGATGAGATGGAGAAGGCTCATCCTGATGTCTTAACATCTTGCTGCAGGTTCTGGACGATGGTGGCCGCCTGACGGACGGTCAAGGTAGGGTAGTGAGCTTCAAGAACACCATCATTATCATGACCAGTAACGTTGGTTCGCAGTTCATTGCTGGTGCCGGTGCGGAAGGCTTCAACGAGGATTCCAGAAAGCAGGTTATGGAAGCGCTGCGTAGCTCCTTCCGCCCTGAGTTCTTGAACCGTATCGACGACGTGGTTGTCTTCCAGCCTCTGGGTCTTGAGGACATTGAGCACATCGTGGACATTCAGCTCAGGATGTTCGTAGCAGGCTTTGCTAACGAGCGCATGACGCTGGAGCTTTCTGAGGCGGCAAAAGCGGTCACTGCTCTTGACGGCTTGGATACTATTTAGCGGCGCCCGTCCTCTGGGCGACTGATCAGCGTCGCGTTGTTGATCAGGGTAGACAAACGAGTTATTGCAGGGTGAGCTGCATGAGGGCGATACCGTTCTGGTTGATACTGATGAGGAACGGCAACGGTTGCTCGCAAAAAGTAAGTGAGGCTGCGCATGTGTGACGAGTCCAGAGGGCCGAAACCCGAAGCTGGGCTGCCGTAACGGCTGCCTCGCAGAGTCGCGGCGCAGGGCCTGCGGCGCAGGTCACGGCGAAGGTTGCGGTGCGTAAGGACGCGGATTCAAGAAAAGCGCAGGTTGTTGACCCGGGTTTTGCTCGCGCGGAAAACGAAGACGATGACGGTTACGACCGTATTCGATCGTCGTCCCGTGAGCGAGCCTCTCTTTGAGCGCGATCCTGGAGCTAGACGATAGGTTTCGTCAGGCGCGTTCTTGCTGCGCGCTCGGCTCTACGAGACAAAAACCGCTGGTACGACGTACCAGCGGTTTTTGTATGCGGCTAGCGTTACGTTCATGATTGTGAGCCTGAAAAGTGCATCATGTCTGGTAAACTTACTCAGACATGATGAAGCATCGACAAAGTGCTCCAGACTCGCGCACTTTTTCCGGCTTGAATTCTCATTGCTGCGAGCAACAACAGAATGAAAGGTAGTGACCCATGGGTCTACAATGGCGCTTACGACAACGTTCATGAAGGGATTCCATGGTCACTATAGCCATCTTAGCATTGAAGAGCGCGAAGACAGTATGGTCTGGTGGAAAAATCATGAAGTATAAGGCACAGACCCTCTCATCACTAGTGATGAAGAGTTTGAGGCAGTATATAATGAGCTCAATCTGAGGCCACGTAAGCAGTCTGGGTTGGAAAGTGCCCTTGGGAAGTCTACCATCACCAAACGTTGCGCCTTTGAGAATTCAAGACTGAAAAGCCTTATCGGCCAGTTTTTAGAAACTGATTTTTCCAAAAAGTGTCACATCTTCTTCGATCTCGTATCCCGTATAGAAGGGTCAAGCAAGTGCGTCATGAATTTCATTATATACAAGAGCTTTTATTTAGAATCAGTTGAAGGACACACGTAAGATGGAGAAGTTGGGTTTAAATGCAATTTTACTCGAATATTCTTCCCCACAAGCTCTTTATGCCCCACGGTATCGATCGAATAACATATATCCCATCCGACCGTCTACGCGCCATCGTCCCTTTACCGAGCAGCACAGCCATAAAGCTAGGCTTAGGATTTCTTGCTGCAGGATTAGCAGCCACCTTTCTCGCAACTCTTATGAGATTCGCAGCCGCATCTTCCACTTTAGATTCCCCCATCTTGATTTCAATGGCTGCCCATCGACCATCCGTCAATTCAACACTGGCGTCAACCTCAAGCCCATCGGCGTCCGCATAATATCGTAAAAGATCCCCCATACGACTTCCAGGCAAAGCAGGAAACGTAACGGACAAATCGCGAATGCAGAGTGACTCAATCAATAAACCAAAAAGCTGTCCGTCTTTAAGTAAGCGTGAAGTCGACACCCTAATAAACTGGCCACGAAGACGTATCCGCAGAAATATCGTTTTGGTTTCGTGCGCAGCCTTGACTTTGACCTGATTGGCGCATCCCAGCGAGGCTCCTCAATAAAATAGTTGCGTCTAAAACTCTTCAAGGTATGAGGATATGGTCCCATCCACCGAGCTATATTGTCAAAGGCAGCAATATCATCTCATGG